>JAABUR0100000497.1_pt1 | contig 85283 bp, 77 predicted proteins | sample 5560091 | NCBI WGS metagenome assembly JAABUR01 (sample SAMN10711879, study PRJNA513375) | rock metagenome | isolation source: Antarctica rocks | place: Antarctica: Victoria Land, University Valley sud | reverse complement strand
TCTTGCAGCGATATGAAGTCTGATCACTCAGCTGATGAGAAAAAAGAAGACGAAAACAAAGTTAAAGACAAAGAAGCTGAGTGAGAGAATAAAGAGAAATTCGATGATGATTGTGACATGAGCGAGATGTCTTTGCTGTCTTTCACGAAGAAAAAGTGCAGATTTGTCGCTCGTAAGAGATCTTCGTCACAGCGAAGAATCAAACGTCGTTGCTGTTCATCATTTTATTGAGATGAAGCTGTAGATAATTAAGATGAGTGTGAAATGCACATTTTTGATTCAAAAAGTGAATGATCATCTAATATTTTACAGATATTTCAATTGTAGTTCAGAATCAGAACAATGATACTCAGAATAATGATGCTTCTTCTGCTAAATGCAGTACAGACAGTATTCTCTCATACTATCTTCGATTTTCGAAAGTCTCATCAGCTTCTGTATCATCACTGATTTCGAGACAGTCTTCACTCAAAGATGACGTTACAAGATCAATGACAGATCAAACTACTTCGTTGTGAATGTGAGACTCAACGCTTCTTACAGCTATTGAGTCTATGATGATCACGAGCGCAATCAACAACTTGCATTTTAAGCGCACAACAGACACTGCAGATTTGAACGAGAATGAAGAGAAGCAGAAATGAGAAATCATAAGAATTCTTGACAAAAGATGAACGAGAGAGAGACAAGAATACAAGATGCGTTGAGAAGACACATGACTGCGCAGAAGCGAGTTAGAAAACGCACAGAAACTGTTACAAGAATTCGAGAGAAAAGATCGAGCTCAGCGTGAATGCAAACGAGGCAGATCGGCTCGTACAGACATGAGTCAATGATCGTTGACTACTTCGTTCGCAGAGAAGATACACATGTTCTTGATTTTATCTGTAGTGATAAGTTCTCAAATTTCTATTCTGTCAGTACGACTCTTTCCTCTATCAATCTTTGCGTCTTCTATGTCACGATCGTGCGTCGTCAAATTGACGTCGTGTCTTCTTCAGTTATTGTCTCTATCTGTTTGACTTCACAATAAATCTCAAAAGAGAAGGCACGAAGAAGATATTGATCACTGTGTGTCTCTTGTCGTCTTTTCGTCTTCAATGATGCTTGATGCGACAATCATTTTTTCAAAGAGATTCTCTTTCAGTTTTCACACAAATCAAGCAAAGATCTATCTTTGTATTCGACATATTTTCTTTCTCATTTCGCAACTTCTCTCTCAGATTCAAATTCTGATAATATTGACATGAGCAATAACTTAATTCACACAATGTGGCCGCTGATTTCTGAAGAGACAGCATTTGACTGAAGATGACTGAGATGCTTTCTTGTCAAAGCTCTATTGTCACAGGTCATAACTGACACGATCGAAGACTGTCGAGAGAATGCTCAGTTTGTTCGAGAGAATCTGTCGATTGATTTCGCCGCTCTTGAGATTTCACTTCAGAGTCAGATTGATCAGATACTGTCAGCGATTCTCTGAGTCTGTAGCTTCGATGCGACTGAGTAGAGAGTGCTTAGTTCATACCTTACGTTCGCGAGATATTTGATACTCGCGCCTAGAAATTTCAAGTTTCATAGTACGATCGTTTAGCGAAATATCACAATTTGTAATTTATAGCATCGACTCGCTGCTTGTTGCACATATACTTGTTTCATATCTTCACAACTTGTAGCTCTTGAAACAAGTAATCGATAAGATGTCGCTGAAATCATCGTCGTGAGTTGCTAACATTCTTCACAGATGTAATCTCACTTACAAGCTTGTCAATGACACGAGCAATAGAAGTCTGCTCTGTTGAGTGAATTTTCTGCACAATTTTCATCATGCTGTTCATTCTCGCCTTGTTCAACGTCAGAATCTGCTTCTTCTTCTTTTCTTTCTCTCTCTTCGTCTTTTCACATTTCTGTCAGCATTGCTCACAAAATGAAGTAAAGCTGTAGAATCGTATATCTTTTCAATCGTAAGAATCTTTATAAGATTGATGCACGATTGAACGAACTCTGCAAACTTCACATATCGACTCTCTTTCGACTTGCGTGCACTCAGAGCAGACGCAAGAGCTATCGAAGTCGCAATTGCTGTTATAGATCAGAGAGAAGTGAAAGAATCTTGAAACGAGGCTTCTCTTCAGAAAGAAGACATGCTTGATGATTGTATCGAAGTATTTCGTCGCTATTGAACTGTGTGTAAATCGTCTGAGTAATCTCGCATAATTTCAAAAGAACGACGAATGTGTCTGACGTCGAAGTAGAATGAACATGCTGTCTGCTGATCTGTGAGAGTAATTATTGAGAGCGAAGTGATGAGAGATTCTCTGCTTCTGCCTTCTTCTTTTAGCTTATGCTGTCTAACGTTTCAAGTTATCTAAATTTAGAATTTCTCTAAATTTATTCAGATCACGTATGATTTCTACTTCACTTCAAATCGTAAGATGCGATAGCTCGATTAAGTTGACGAAGTGATCAACGATTACATCACAGCTGATGACGTACATCAAGGTCGAGCTTGTAGCAGAACGATAGAATGTTTCTGAAAAAAGTTGAGTTTCTTTTGATTCTCTCAAGCATATGAAACTTTAAGTAGGTAAAGAACAAACCGTTTCAAATTTATAAATTGCGAGTGATCTAGAAAGATTGATGAAAGATTATGATTGCGTAAAGAACGAAGACAGCTTTCTCGACTCAATGAGCTTGAGACAAGAATCAGCTATCAAGACGTTGTATTTACAAGCGATTGAATTATCGTTCTCATTCTCGAACCTCACGCAAGATCTTCAGAAATTCATTCAAAACATCGTAGAGTTTAGTATCGATTTCACGATAATTGTTGAAAGCATTTAGTCTCAGTTGTATCAATGAATATATTCATATTATCTCTGAGACCTTCTATTCTAGCGAGGTACAACGGCAAAGCAATATCACCTATCGACATAAGACAAGAACAATGTCATCATTTTTCAAGTCAAATAATTTCAAGAAGCTGATAGACATCAAAATGTCGTCGTTAGTCATGCCTTCTTAATATTACGAAGCTGATTGAAGTAAGGTTCGAAGTAAATAATCGTAATCTAAAAGTTCTTCGAGTATGAATTGTCTCAAACTCATTGAAAGAATCTTATTTTCTTAATTCTTGCTCGTTACTAGCTTCGTCGCTTGAAAGTCTACTGTTTGAACTGGTTTAGATATTATTCGTGTCTCTCACTTTCGCTCATTCTTCGCTTAGAAGTATGCTCGAGCTCATGCACGTTTCGATCTCGTACACATTCTAAACTCGATTAGTCATTCATACTATTTTTATCATTATTCAATCATCATTCATAGAATCAAATTGCAATTAATATAGAGAGTTGTCGATATCTATATGAAGCTTTCGAGCTATAGAATCAATCATCAAATCGCTTAAAAGCTTTGTTTTGCCTTTCAGCTCGCGTAGACCTGATTTGACTTGACTTTCTTTTCACCTTCTCAATAGAAACAAAATCAGTGAATTGCTGTACTTTCACCTCTTTAGACTTCTTCTTTTGCTCTTTCTGAAGCTCTTTAGCCTTCAGCTTTTGCTTCTGAACTAGACGTCGTTGCTTCAATTTCTTCGCTCGTAGCTTCTTTTTTCGCTTCGCTTTCTTCTCTCGCTTCGTCTTCTTTTTTTCCCGTTTCATCTTTCTTTCAGCTATTAAACGCTGTTTCTCTAGCTTTCTAAGCTCTCTTTGTTTCTTTTCATTCGTCTTTTGAATAGCAGCTTGCTGTTTCTCTTCGATTCTTTGAATTTAACGATCACGAGCCGCCTGAATCTTATTAGAACTAAAAAACATCTTCTTTGCCTCACTATTAACCTCTAGATCATCAAATAAAGGCTTTTCACGTCGTCTGCAACTTCGCTCAATACGTACTGTTCATCGAAGATCTTCGTTTTCTGCTTTCAGAAGAGCAACATCTATAGTAAGCTTTTTCATCGTATTGTTCAACTTACGAGCTTTCGAACCAATTACTTTCTTTACAACTGACTTCATTAATCGTTGAACCGTTCTTCAATCAGCTTCGAACAATGCTGAAGAAGAAGAATGACTTGAAACAGGTCTAGCCTTCGATTTAATCTGCTTTATGATCTGTGACGAATCGAAAGACTGCAATTTCGTCTTTTCTCATTCACTTTTAATGTTGGCAGACGTGAAAGCAGCTTGATGTGCAGACTAAAATAGATCAAAGAAGTCTCTTTTTGATATTCGAGAAAGTTCTTGACTCTTAAAGATTCAGTCATTCAGGTTTTGCGAGTAGTAATTGGTCAAAGAATTGAATAAGCTGACATTCAGAGATTGAAGATGATGAGTAGAATGAGAAGAATATAAAGCTACGAGCATCTTGTTCTGCTCACATCAGTCAAGAAACTTCATGTTAATATGACTGTCATGCTCGTCAATGAATAGAAGGTGATAATCGCGAGAATTTCTGGCTTTTGACCTCGTATTTCGATCAAATACGATTGTGAGTCAAGAGTAGATCAATTCATCGTTAGTTCAGTCAGTAGCGAAGAAAGCAAAGAAGCAGAATTGCTCTTTGAAGTCATATTCAGTAAGTCAGCTATTCTGAATATTGCGTGATTTCGCCTGGTAAATGATCGAAGAAAGTATATAGATCAGATTTATGCAAATGATTGCAATCAAGATAATTCATTCTCTATTGTTGTTTTGATCAGCATTCAGCAATTTGTCACTGTCTAAATGCTTTAAACTAAAGACTCTTCGAGTCTTTTGAAGCAGTTCAAGTAGAAAGTTCTTTTCGTTCATATTGTATGTGTTTGAAGAAAGAATCTCATATTCTTCGATTTTTTGCTTTACCTACCTCATATTAGTATGAAATTAAACGTAATGAAGGCACTTACTAGGTCAAAATAAAGCTGATATTGATATGCATTATCGACTTTTTTTCGCTCTAGATCAGCTTCTTGTAGAAACTTTGACTGCAGTATATCTGAATGACGTCGAACGAACTCGTAGAACCAGTTTTTGCCTGGCTGTTTTCCAGATATATTATACGCAAAAACGCGAATCATCGCATTGAGAGAGAGTATATCACGCTCGATAAGCTTGTTGATATAGCGAATAAGCTCTTTTTCTTGTTGGTTTGAAAGAATTGACGTCGTTTGCTTGCTTTTCTTCATCGAGATCGTTATATTTCTATGTCGTCGCGACAGCGTGATTCGATTGATATTGAATTTCTTTGCAGTAGCAGTGTAGTTAAATGAGTCTTGCAAAGCTAAATCAGCAAGCGCTGCTTCAATTGAAGTCATATTGAATTTGTAATTGATTTTTGAAGAAAGATGAAAGTAGTAAAGTGAGATGTGCACAAGATCGAAACGTGCACGAGCTTGAGCATACTCTTAGTGCTCGACAGTCATGCAACAACAAATCTTCATATTTTTGATTCATCATCTTCAAAAATTCATCAAAATTCAATCACATGACTTCTACATATGCTATCATCGAAGGTCGCATTCAGAAGACTATTGAAGTCATACACATGCATGAAAATTCTAATCGAGCAGAAATTGCGCGCGAGTTTCGTGTTTCATATGAAAGACTTTGATCTAGACTAAAGAGTTATCAGTTCAAAACAGCAGTACGAGAACTGCATAACAGAGCTTTAAAATCTGATCAGAAGTCAGCTTTACGACAATACTTAACCAAAATGAATGAGTTAGACTTGTCAGTTAGGCTACACATGATGCAATCGACGGCAAACGCTCTTCGTGCTCAAGACTTTCCTCGTTGAAATTCTTCATCTCTACTGAGCGATAAATGAGTCAAACGATGGTTAGATCATCAGTCAGATCTCTTCAAAGCTAAACGAAAGTCTTTAGCAGCTGATAGAAAGAACGCGCATGATTTGAAAGTACTACAGACTCATTTTGATGAGTATAAAGAGATGATCATCAAATATGATATAACGAAGAAGAATACATAGAATTTCGACGAAACCGACTATTGTATGAGCATTGCACGCTTCGATTGAGTTGTTACTGTAGATTCAAATAGAAGAATTTACTTCAAAGATTTGAATAATAGAGAGTCATTGATGAGCATCGAATGCATCAGTGAAGGAAGCAAGAATATATCATCAATGCTAATTATGACTGAAGTGCAAATTTTAGTTTCTCATTTTAACAACGATCTTGTCAATGACATGCTAGTCACTATCTCTGAAACAGACTATTCAAACGACTGAATTTCCCTTCGATGACTGAAGCACTTTGATCGCTTTAGTCAAAAGCATCAACAGAGAGCTTGAAGATTGCTTGTGATGAATGACTATGAATCTCATCATACACGCGAATTTCTAAGCTACTGCGAAGATCACAAGATCATTTCTTTTGACTTATCTTCACATATCACACACTTACTTCAGTCGCTAGATGTGAGTGTATTTCAGTCATTAAAGCATTGACATTCGAAGGCAGTTAATCGAGCTGTTCAAACGAGTGACGAGATCTTTTCAAAATTCGAATTTTTGGCTGATAGTACTGAATAAAGTTCGAACTATTGAAAGTTCGATTCGATCTACTACATCATCATCTACTATAGATGATTCAGTCGTTTGAAAAACTTCTACTAGTCGAGCAGCAATTGCAAATCAGCTGATTCATCTGACAATGAAAGAAGATATATCAGTTGATCTTGAAAGAAAGCTTGAAACGTTCTGAAAAGGCGCTAGCGTCATGACACGTAAAATAGAGTTGCTGCAGAATCAATTAAGTCAAATAAAAGTCGCTGAAAATGCTCGCAAAGCACGCAAAAAGCAGTCTAATAAGATTCTCAAAATCGAAGACATCTTGTACGTCAAAGATGCTTGAAGTATGACTCAAGATAGACAGAAATTGAAGAACGAGAGGCAGCAGCAGCGCGAAGAGATCTGGAAAAAGCGTTATTTAAATGCACTAAAGAAGTGCTACAGAGCTACTAAGTCTCATAGAGCTGCTCGCATTAAGTTCGTTCAGACTTATCAGAAGAAATGACGGGTTATTTTGAAGCAATTGCTTCGAAATTCTCGTGTATATAAAGAGTAGTTGAATTTAGTTGTTGCATGACTGTAATTGTTGCATGACTGTCGAGCACTAAGCGAAGAATGAGCGAAAGTGAGAGGCACGAATAAGTCACACATCTTAATATTTAGATATATCTATATATAGTATTCTAAAATACGATTGATTAATAATTTTAGCAGTGCCTCTTTGCTCTCACGCTAACGATCGTTTCGTTCTTTTGCTCCCTTTATGCTCTCTTATGCTTCCCCTTTGCTTCCTCGTGCTTCTTCGTGCTTTCTCTCAGCCACTTTCTACTCACTTTCTATTCGTTCTAGCGATTGTCTTTTTGCAAGTTTAAAAGAAAGCGTGCATGCAGCTCGAATTGAATACTAGTTAAATGACTTCATACTCGTATTTACCCCTCAACCGCGCAAACGGTTGAACCGCGCACCGTACCTTAGTTTCATAAGGGTTAGGGTTGATTAAAGTACGGTGCGCGGTTCAACCGTTTGCGCGGTTGAGGGGTAAATACGAGTATATGGCTTCACCGACTGCTCACTATGTAATATTCTCTCTTGCCCTCTTGCTCTGTAATGGTTTTTTGCTCTCAAAGGCGTGAGACTTATCAGTGGCTGACCGGGGGGCAGCCAAAGGTTCAAGGAGACTCGAAGACCTCGCCAAAGGCGAAGATGCTCCAACTTGCTGGCAGTGAGGGGACGGCCGAAGGGACTAGGTGTTGGGGAGAGCGACAAAGTAGTATTGATGCTATTTTAGGGGCGACAAAAAGTCGGCCAACTAGATACTACCTAAGAGGGTTTAACCTATTACCTCATGGGGTTGAGCCCATGCACCTTGCCGAAGCCTTAGCCATTCGACTGCTCTGCAAAATCTCATGATGACCCGAGGCAGACGCGATTATTAGACAGCATTACTCAAGGGTAATTACGCAGCAACCTAGTATGGAGTTATATGACTGCTGACCGTCTTAGAAATGAATCGTTTCACACAATAGCTGACTGTGTATTTTCGTGTGCAAGTCGCTGGCTTCGCGAATGTCTTGAATGTCATCTTGGGTGCCAAGAGAAGAAAGAACATGAAAAACTCCCGCGACGGCTTTTGTATCTAGGTGAACTGGATGAACCCAACTTTCAAGGAATCCGACTTGTTCATACTCGTGAAAGGGCACTGAAGTACTGCGCTCTTTCTTACTGTTGGGGTACCGAAGCAGACAATTTTGGGCTGACTACTTCTGAAAACCTCTTCGCCCGCGAGAAAGGTTTAGACGCTGGAAATTTGCCAGAGACCATACGTGATGCCGTTACCATATGCAAATTTCTCAAACTATCCTATCTCTGGGTCGACTCACTCTGTATTGTGCAAGATAATGCAGAAGACTGGAGACTTGAGGCTTCAATCATGAATCACATATATGGCAATGCCTTAATTACATTGATAGGTGTCTCTAGCCAAAATGCCAACGAGGGGCTTCTATACTCAAGATGGTGCGCTAATAGAGGCTTTCTTTATCCGTCAGAACCCGAAAACATTTTAAAGCACCCATCTAAGCTTGTTGATGATCCATGGATCGATGTTGACGAGCGAACAAGCCAAGTTCTTCAAGCGAGGATTTTTACACGTGCATGGACATTGCAAGAGGAGTACATGTCTCCTAGAATCCTATTTTGAACTTCGAATGGGCTGGTTTGGTCGTGTCAGACTCGCTTTAGGAGAGAATGGGCCGGTGATGAAGCCTTTGATCCGTTGGCGAAAGATAAAGATTCTCACCTATCTGAAACTTATCATTCACAGTTCCTTAGTCGACGGCATTTGACGTTTGTCTCTATGCAAGCATCGCCTGAAATCGCAAGAAAGGCGTGGATGAACGCTCTAAGGTCCTATTTGCCAAGGCAAATTTCTAGATCAGAGGATCGCTTAGCTGCTATTGGCGGATTAGCCATCATTATACAAAGACAAGTCCAGGACGACTATATCGCTGGATTATGGCGTAGAACGTTACCAGAGGACCTACTTTGGGGTATAAGAAGTCATCAAAGCAGTGGCCCATCGAAGCTTTACCATGTGCGAGCCAAGGCACCGTCATGGTCATGGGGATCTTTATCAGTACATTGTACTGCTGACGCCTGGCTCGGGTACAAATTCAGTAATACCGCTAAAGTAGCGTGTACTCTGAAAGATTTGAAAATTTATCCACCGGACAGAAGTATATTTGGGCCTGTGTATTCAGGCCAACTACGTCTCCTCGCCCCTCGAAGGCCATTCCTGGATCCAGCCGTGCATGAAGAAGACAAGTGGCTTGGTTTAACCTTTAACGGCGCGGATTGTTACATCGCTGTAGATCTCGATATGAGACAATCAGATGTTGACTGGGACACGGTAGAATGCATGAAAATCCTGAAGCTCTGTGGAAGAACATTTTGTCTCCTGGTTCAGCCCGTCGATGATACACATGAAACCAATGCTTTCCGTAGACTTGGGCGAGCTGAGATATTTTCTAGCAAGCCAGCAATCCGGAAGGCACCCTTACTTTTTGTTCCTGAAAAGTCTGCGTTATCATGGGTTGAAAACGATGCGGAACTTTATGCAGATGAAAACAGAGTGGCTTATTTTGCAAATTGCGAGAACTGCATCACGGTGCTGATTTGAGAATATTTAAGGTCGTTCCTTCATGTGGGGAAGTAGGATTGATAATGTAGTATAACAGGATTGCTTTTCAATGAGTAAGCCTATTTCTTATAGCACCAAGGTGATGTCCGGTGAGGGAAAACGTCAGACGAAAGTAAAGGATACATACGCTATGGAGAGTAGGCTAACCCGGACAAACGTATCGTTATCGGATAGGTGGAACGTAGAAGTAAGTACAGGTAATATAGGCAGAAGCCCCTCCTGCTCTCTCAATGCTCCCCCGTGCTCCTTCAGTGCTCCCCCTTGCTCCCTCACTGCTCCCTCGCTGCTCCCTCTATAGCGGCCCTGCTTCCTTTTTTGATCCAAAACGGCAATCTCAAATCCTAAGTTCGGGGTGTATATAATATATATATATATCATCGAAAGTCTTTGGCAAATCCAAGACTGGCTCATTTCCCTCGGTATTGCGGCGGAAGAAGCATTCCAGAATTCAGACACCCACAACGAATAACCCCCACTCCAATTCTCGATGCCCTCCGCTCCAATCTCATATGCTCTTCGCATTCACCCGTTGTTCACAACATCGGCCATTGGCCACACCATCAGTTGTCTATTACAGGATGTTTTATGCTGTAGAGATTCTCATGCAGCTGGTGTAGGGAACGGACTCTGGGGGTCGGTGAGACAGGACCTGCGGGTGATTGATCAGAAGTTCAAGTAATCATCTTCCTTTCTCTCTTCATCCTCATCCTCATCAGGATTAATTCCCGTCTCCTTCTCCGAGGCCACTGCCGAATCATCTGTATCCGGGAGCCCTGCCCACTTGTCTTTGAGATCATGCGGTAGAGCGCTCCAAGACCTTTCGGCCAATTTCCTAATCTCTAACGGACCTACTCCGGTGCGACGAACTTCTAACTTGTAGCCTCTCAAGTTCCTCGCCATATCTATGAGCTGGTGAAGGGTCGTATAAAGTCGGCCGAGGCGTTGTTGGTTTTTTGTTTCCCAATCCTCGAGCTCTGGTAGCAACTCCTGGGGCCGAATATCGTCGAACTTGCCAGAACTGTGGTAGGCGATAATAAAGTTTGGTATCTGGCTGAGCCACAGGCGGGGGTATATTTCCTCCATGTTGATCTCCTTGCGGGCAGAGCGAGTCTTGAGATCAAAAATGGCGCTTTGGGGAATTTCTCGTCCAGCAAACTCAATCGTTAGATTAGTCCCCTTGGTAGGAGCTTTCTCGCTTACAAATATCGATTCTGCTTTCGTCAGCAAAACCGACACGTCTGTGTCTTTTGATGAATCTGACGAATTGATTTGAGCTTGGGGTTGGATGTTTCCGGAAATTGCTTTCTCCTCTAGGTAACCATCACTCTCGAAGCGCAAAAGGCATCTTATTCCACCAAAGTGGTACTTGAGAAGACGTTGATGAGATACCGAGTCTTTCAGACCTCTATCCCAGCTCGTGTAAGCTTCTGGAAAGGTATGACCGTACCCCCAAACATCAGGGATTAACTGAAAAGTCCTTCAAAGCGGATTCGAAAGAAAATGTCGTTGACGCATATTCTGTTCGAAGGCAAGGAGGATGGGTTCCTGTCTGAGAAAAACTCGCCTGTCATAGAAACAGATCGCGTCGAATAGGTTGACTGTAGTGTCGATCGATCCCCTGTGAGAAGTGCGAAGGGTATAGCGCTTGAGAAGACATTGACTATACTTCAGCCGTGACTGAGTTGACTACGCAGAAATATCTTCTCTTGTATTGCACTCTTGTCTCATCTCGATCACTATTAGACGTTGATGTCGAGCTATTCAATATTTATCATTCGTCGCCTATTGTGTAGTCAACTTATCTCACCACAAAATTTAAGATGTTCGATTGATGTCGACTACTGCGTTAGTCACATGCTCATCATTGATCTCACATCATCATATCTCTCATTGCAATACTCTAATCAGTGAAGCAAGCAACACTTCATCGAGGCTGCAGAAGATGTGATCTTCAAACACTTATTCGTGAGCATGACTGATAAGACTGAAATCTAGTTAGCTTGTTCTGTTGCACTTCACTGAGATTTCAAAAGCTCATCATGTCTTCTCATTCAGAAGTCATTCATGTTTACATTGACATCGATATTGATTTCGATTTGATAAACGCAGCGAAAGATGAATGCAATGATTTGAATCTCAACATCACAGATTCATTCAAGATCTTTCGATCAGAAGAGAAATGTGTCAAGATTATCAACTTCTTGAAGAACAAGATGAGTTAATATTTAAGACAGCAACGAGCGTTAATGCAACAGAAACTTATCAAATGATAAATTTCATGAATGATTACTGAGCGTACTGTTTTTATACTTCTTCTCGATGTTACTAACAAGTATATGAAGACAATCTGTATCGCTGTCTCGATCAAGAAGAAGAGCTTGTCAATCAGTGTAATAACTAAAACTGAACAGATTATTACTGTGAATTAAAAGAAAGAGAAAGCTTGAAAAATACATCAAAGTGTTAAATCAGCGACAGTAGATAAAAAGAAAGAGACTTTGCTGCTATGACATTTAAAGTAATGAACTTGCTCGATGAGTCAGAAGAGTAGAACATGTTGTAAATTCAAATTAATATTTTTATTAAACTTTCAAGTATTATCGACGTGATATAAGAATCATCGCATATGATAAGCTAAAACTCATTTTCAATATCTGAAACTCAAGAAACGTAGTTGTCATTGTTTGTCGTGAACTCAGCATCAGAATTCACACTTGAAGCTTTGATCTTGAACATATTTTCAGACTCAAGAAAGTAAGAGACGCAGTTATTAGTGCTTGTCTCAAATTTAGCATCAAGATTCACATCAGAAGCTTTGATCTTGAACATATCATCAGACTTGAGAAATCAAGAAACGTAGTTATCAATGCTTGTTTTGAATTCAGCATTAAGATTTACATCAGAAGCTTTGATTTTAAACATATCATCAGACTCAAGAAATCAAGAGACGTAGTTATCAATGCTTACTTCAAATTCAGCATCAGAACTCAGATCAGAGATCTGAGCGAAAGCATAAGCTTGAGCATCAAATGCATCGTCAGACTCGAGAAATCAAGAAACGTAGTTGTCAATGTCTGTCATTGACTCAGAACTAGAACTCAAATTAGTGTATTCAACTGCAGATAAATTGTTGAATTGTGAATTTCTCTCTTCTTTCTGTGAGTTTGATAAAATGCTCAATTGACAAGCATACTGCAAATTTTGATTCAACGAAAATTCATAAGCTGTATTGATAGAATTTCTTTGCAAAGAGACTGAAATAAAATGACTTGAGTGCTGATGAGCAATGCTTGACGTCGCTATACTATCATCAGTCGTTACGCGCGAGTCATCATATTCATCAGAGCTGAAGTTGTTACTAAAAGAATTTGAAGAATTTGTATGTATTAAATGTCGTAGCGACGAAAGACGTAATGCTGAAGATCATTGAGTTCACTCACGTTCATAAGATCAAGTCTTTTCTAATGATCATTTCGTTGCAATGATGAGAAGTCTTGTAGATGTATATGAATTTAAATCTGTCAACACAGCTCTGAATTATTTTGATCATAGTCAGTGCTCACTTACTCATGTCAAGATTCATCAATTTTTGTACTTTGATCTCAGTTATGAAGAAAGTCTGATCTGTGAAAGAATTCAACTTCATTTCTGATGAGTAGATTTTAAGCTCACTTTGTTGATGATTGCTCGCTAAGAGCATAAGTGCAATCACGTTCTCTCACTGACTAAATCTAGAAAACAAATCTTCATGTGATGATGTTTGAAAGTGTTCTGCGTCTCGATGACTGTGTTTCATCTCTTCAAGATCATTGATAATATCTCTTACTGTTGATAAGACTTGATTGTCAGATTGCGAAGTATCTTGATACTGTGACAATTGAACATCGAAGAAACAATCAAATTGCAAGAGATTAATATTCTGATTTAATTAACGACACTTTTCTCTTGACTTCTCGCATCACACTGTAGAAAATGAGCAGCATTAATGTCAGCAATAATCACATATCATCATACAGAGTCTGACATTTATCGTATCAATCTGTCTTCTGCTTTACAAGTTTTTTGATTCATTTTGAATCATTCATCATCATTTTCAAAAAGAAAAGATCTTCGAATCTGATTACTTGAAAAAGACTGTATTTGAAGCTCAAAATCGCTGAAATTACTCTTGTGTTGATTAATAGTTTGAAGACAAGAAATTTGATTTCATGCTCAATTTCTCTTCTTGTGATATTCTGTTTTTTGAATCAACGATTGTTACTTTCAAGATACTTCATGATGTATTCTAAATCTCGTTCTTGTGAAATTAATAAATTCTTTATCAGCACGCTGACTTTTGATGATTCATAAGTGTGATGTTTTCACTAAGTATACTCAATAGTTAAGAATCGCTGACTCAGACTCTTTTGAAATCTGATCTTTGACGTTGATTAACTTTCATCAAGCTGAAGATCAACAACACGAGAATTCTCAACTATTCATTTTAGCTCATTCTCAATAGCTTTGAATTCTGATCTCGATAGAAACTTCTGAATCTGAGTTGAATCTTTGTTCAGCGCTTGAGTCAAGATTAACACTTGTGAAGTCAAAGAAGAAAGCTTGTGATCACTCAGAGAAAGTGAAGAGAAGAATTGTTGAATAAAGAAAGTTGTTAAACTCTGAGAATGAAGAGTGAGCGAGAATGTGTTGATGATGTTTGAAAGAATGAAGAATGAATTTGAATCATTCAAAGATGATGTCAATGAATTCTGAACAGCGAAAGCAGGCAGAAATAACTTGTTCATAATCATAAAAGCTGAAGAGAAATTGTGATCTTTCAAAGAAAATGAGCATGAGCTTTGATTGTTTGTAAAAGAAGAAGTTCAAGTGTCATCATCATTCTTCACAAATGTTCAAAGCTTTTGAAAGATTAACAGAGTCTCAGTTCTATGAGACAGAAACACTTCATTAAAAACATTGCAAAGAACTTTCAAAGACTTCTGAACGTGAACGATGTCGTTATACAAATTGTAAGACATGTATAAACTTAATGTTTGTAAGACAAGAAATGATTGAATGAACATGCTGTGAACGTGTTTAGAAGTCTAAAAGCACTGCGCTACTTTCTTTGTCTTTTGATCTCAAGATGAAGCATCAAGATTAAATGTTTTGCTAAACTTTGCAAAGTCAATCTTAATCTTTGTCTTTTAATCTTGAAGATGAAGTGTTGAAATTAACTGTTTCGCTAGATTCTATAAAGTTAATCATGATTCATCTTCGTTAAGAACTTATGATTCACACAAGATTTACACTACAAAAGAAGATGACTTTGATATCAACTTGATAGAGAATCTGCATTTCATACATGCATGTTCAAGATTCAGCGTACATTCTACTCACTTTCTCGATCAATTTATTCATCTAGTACACTATATTTTCTCACTTCGTCAGTTACTATTGATTTATTGAGACAGAACTCATCATGAATGAGAATTGCAAATCATGAAAGTCAGAGAACTTAAGTTCATACTGTGAAAAGAATGCGTCAATGAGAAGATCAATATCATTCATTTCTTTGATCGTAATGAACTCTGAACTTTTCTAATATGAAATTACGAATAAGAAGAGAAGCGACTGCTATATTATGTTCATGCATCTGTGCATAGAAAGTTATTTATTTTGTTTGTCTCATTTTATCTTTTGAATCAATTTACTGAACTGTCTTCTGCATTCTCATCTGCATGTCTTCTGTTTTAATTATGAAAAGAGTCTCATCAACAGTTTATTTTTCTGTTCTGACTTGTGTTTTTCTTCATCGACGTTTCGATAAAAAGCTTGAGTAGCTTGTAAGCTAGTGAGCAACGACATCTAAATCTTAATGCGCTTGAGATGCATATGCTAGCTATTAGAACAGACACTTTTCATAATTCAATGATTAGCTGATTTAGTAACATAAATCAATCATCAGTCAGTCATTAGCTGATTCAACAGAGTAGAACTTGTATCAAGCTATCGTGTGTTTATGATTCTGCGTGATGTTTATCTTAGTAAGCTTCAATTTTACTTCACTCATTTCTCTCATCACAGTTATTCAATTATCGTACATCATATCTGTCAGTGATTGCGCAGAACTCATCTTTCTACAACGTTTACAGTCTTATTTATCATTAGTTTCGATCACAACAGTCGATCATGCTCACAGTAATCTCATGTATAATTATCAATCTGCTCAGTTTTGAAATAGATTAAAACAGATTGATTACACATCTCTTCTTCTGCAATTAAAGATTTCAACTTTGATTGATCAGAATGCAAAGATCTTTGAGCAGAAGATTAATGAAACTGCAAAACAATTGATAATGAATATATATGATAATTCGATTCAAACCTTCAATACTGAGAAGAAATGACATCTCATTGAAATTATCATCTACGCGAAACTTGTTATCAAATTTATTCTTCGCTTGAAAAATTGAATCAAAGTTTTTATTTATTTGAAACATTTTTCTTCAATGACAGAAAAGACATCAATAGAAGAAAAGAGTGTTAGTATACATAGAAAGAGAACATTATTTCAAGAATTTACAGCTCTCTTCAACAAGTTGTGAACTTTTACTGACAAACGTTGTGTGTAATTCATCAGATGCATTGAAGAATGCATAAAGTAAGTAGAAATTTTATTCAATGAATGAGCAGACACTATGATTAATAAATTAATTAATTTTAGATTTTCTCATTATCTGAACTATGTAAGTTCTTGTATGTTACTAGCTGTTACACAATCAATCTCATCGTTTACAGATCTTTACAGTGAAATTTCAGTCGCTTGTTTATTCTCAATATTCTGTCATCATAATCATGACTAGACGCTATCGACTGAAATGTTTTGATCATTTATATATGCTTCATTCAACGTGATTATATGTTTTTCATTCATTTTCTTCAATTTATTTCAATTTATTCTAATTTATCTCAACTTACACAATGTTGAACTTTCTTCATTATTGAGTGAATCTCATCTTTTCTTGTCTGTCTAAGTTTGCAAGCTCATTCGTCTTTCAAACTTTCTTTTTCAGAAAACTTTCTTCGTATAAAATGTTGAATGTATCTCAGTCGATGTAATTATTCACATAAAAGAACTTCTTGCTTTCAGTTGATATCAGATGTGCACTTCGTAGTATAGTACTCATATTGTAAAATCGTTGACATTCAAGATATTGAGACTTCTTGATAGTATTCTTCAATCACTGCTCAACTTCTATCATATCATGTAGAACATCAAGTACTTTATTGTTTTTGAACTTTAGCAATTTTATTAAAGCTCTCGAGTATTGCACAGATTTTTCATTGTCATCTTGACGAAGCGAATCATGAACAGTGATTATAATTTGCAACTGTCTCATCAGTCTATCATTCAGAGCTTCGACTATGTCAGAATTTTCTTGATCATTCTCAGCATACTCTTGAACATAAACATAGTCACGTCTTCAATTCAACATTTGTCTCTGTCATGCAGAAGTACATTGAATTCACTTTGATGTAAGCTTTTCAAAGTTTGTCGAGTCTTTATCTTCACATCTTCAACATTCAATCAATGCATGAACAGAAACGAAGTAATCATTTATTCAGAAGAAGTCAATTTCTTTTCAATTCATTTGATACTTGTTTGATTCTATTTCTGATTTCTTACGTTGAGATTCTTTTATAAAAATCAACAATTCATTTAAGAAACTCTTAATATGTATTATCTTAGCTATTTCAGAAGTGATGCGTCAGAATTGAGAATTACTAAATCAGTTTCATCATTGATTCAAATTCATTTCTGACAAATCTCATTCAAGCTACATTAAATCAAGACTTTTAAAAGACTTTGTAATCATAATTTTCATTCTTTCATCAATCTCTGATCTAAACATAATTAAATCATGAAGAATGATATCTTTCATTGTCAACATATTGATTCATTGAATATTGTGATGCAGTATCTGCATTTGAAAGTTCTCTCGCTTGTTTGTAAGATCATAATAATCTTTGATCAGAAATTTATGTGCAATCTTCATGTAAAATGTGTCAAAATCATCTGCATCTTTGTATCTTCAAATAAAATTCATATAATGAAAGATTACATGAAACTTGAGATAGTTAAAGTTCTCGTCATGTTGAAACTGCTTGAATACTTCTTTTAAGACGTTAATTCTGTATATTGCGTTGTTCATGTAACGCAAAGACTCATCATCATGCGATCAATATTGAGTCATCATCACAAAGTTCATAAAAGCTCAAGCACAGTACAGCGCATCTGATGCTTTTCTAATCAATAGTGAAGTGACAATTGCAATAAGCTGATGCATTATTGTCTTTTGTTTGACATCGATTTATTGCTTCACAAATAAAAAGTCGTGAAAATGTTTTAGCTCTGAATATGAAAAAACTACTTGAAATCTTTGATTCAATTACATATCATGTGTTGTGTCTGCAATTGTTTGTGAATCATACTTTCTTTTAAAACTGATCATCGATGTTATATTCTTGATGATTATCTCAAGTCATTGAATTAAATACATCACTGTGCTCTTCAATAATTGATGCAAGATGTCAATCATGATGATGATGTGAATATTGACAAGTTCATGTTTTCAGACAAAGTTTTGCACTGAGTGTACTCACTTAACATCGCGCTTGATATCTGCTTTAAAGCATGAACTCTTTTCTTGATGTTTAATTTGAATCAATGTACTCTTATGTGTTTGAGCTTTTCAGATTGTCTGCAAATTATCGTATTGATTCAATGAAACGTGATATATAGTGTATTGCTCTTCATTTTTGATTCTCGTAATAATGATCTGCTTCTCATAGTCAATTATAAATTCAACGATGATAGAAAAACACTGTTGAGTATAATCATTTGCACAGCGAACGTGAAACTCTCTTCTAATTAAGTTCTCAAGTGCTAAAGAACGAGAACGTTAGCAAGAAAAATTCTTCATTCAATTGAACAGTTTAAACTCACGTTTTAATATTATCTTCAGTGAATGATAATATAACTTGCATTTTAGATCTTCATTTGCATATTTAGTTGAAGAAATAAACTTTAATAGTATAATACTAAGTTTATTTTGCTTTCATTAAGTTGCTTGATTCAGATTATCAATGATAATATATACAGATCATGCAAATTTATCTTCATGATGTTAAGTTAACATGATTTTATCTGTAGTTAACAGTACTGAAATTATAGTGTCATCTTCAGAGATCAATGCTTGCGTATTTTATCATCAGATATTAATGTGCATTTTCATGTACATTTAATTTTCACTGACGTTGTATACTTTGATTGATGTATATTTCAGATTACTTGCAAACGAACGATGTCTCAAGAGAAATTTCAAGACATTTATCATGTTTCTGTACTGAATCTTGAATATATTTGTTTCAATCTCTGAGTTCATCAATAAAATCTTCAAAGATGTTTTGAATCAACTATTATTAGATATTTTGTAAGATATATTGTGTAGAATGCTTTTAAATTGATCTGCATTTTTGAAGATACAATCAGCATGATGAATCTTCTGAAACAAGATCTTAAAGTATTAATTAATATCTTCGCTACTGACTTTCGCGTTCAGAAATCACTGTGCAAGAGAAAAATCTTTCTCATTCAGAAAGAAAAGTCATTCTGATTGAAGATTATCATCTAAAGATGATCATGAATTTTGCTCAAGTTTACTGTAGTTCGAAATGATTCTTAGAAGTCTGATATATTGTTTTAGCAATTTATCAACACTTCGTCTCTTTGTATCATTTATCTCATCATAATTGTCTACTTTGATGAATGAGAAAGTACATGACAAATTAATAAATCTTTTGAAATCAAGTAATATTTGTGTAATTGAATTTTGAAAATGCTTCTGATCATTTGAAGTTTCTACGTTTTCTTCTGTACTTTGCTCAAAGTCAGAGACATCAATATCATTCATCATGATCATTTCATGTCATAAATCAGTCTAAAAGTATTTGCATATGTCTGTATATTCATTGACTGCTGAGTTCTCTTTTCTTAAACATTTCTTGAAGAACTGCATGTCATTTTGCAGCATCAAGCAGTGATTAAAGTGATATATCAGACTTCGTGTGATTCTCAATATCATTTCACATGCACGACAGTTTCGCTTCATGCTTGAAGCTGATTTCGATGAAGTAGATTGTAATGAGAGAGATAACAAAGAATATTAATTAACGCGTTTGACAAATTGTATCGCGCTGTCGCTATTTCTAATCAGTATTTCTGTTGATACAAGTACGTTGAACTGTTACGAGTGTGTCGAAATTGAATAGAGTTTTCTAGTCAACAAGTTCTAGAGATTTTGACTTATGTTGAATCTCTAGCCTCAACACTCTATTCTAGCGCTTTCGATACTTGAGCAAATCTGCTTCGTTCTCTTTGTTTTGCCCTACTATAGATACAGCTCGGAACTCTCTTTGATTTCTTCTGTATTCTTAATATTCTAGTTATAACTATCTCTATTGATCAAACATTCTATTCAGCTACGCACTATCTCGCTGCAGTGTGATTAGATTCTAGGCACGATTTCAACATAAACTACGAAATGTCAGAATAGCATGCAATACAAAGAATAAAATGATCAGAAATTAATGAGATCTGATATAGCAGTAGAAGCAATAACTCTTGTTTTACTTCTGATCAAGCAATTTGTTCTTTTTTACTTGAAACTCTCTGATGAAAGCAAATTTCTCTGAATTACAGCGAATTTAAGATAAATTATTGTAAATTTGAAATGCTTTGCACATCTCAATATTTACATCGAAATTTGTGAGTTGAAAGCAAATTTTTCTAGATTATCATTGATTTGAGATAAATTATTGTAAATTTGAAATGCTTTGCACATTTTAATATTTATCTTGAAATTTATAAGTTGAAAGCAAATTTCTCTAGATTATCATTGATTTGAGATAAATTATTGTAAATTTGAAATGCTTTGCACATTTCAATATTTACTTCGAAATTTGTGAGTTGAAAGCAAATTTCTTTAAATTATCATCAATTTGAGATAAATTATCATAAATTTGAAATGCTTTGCACATTTCAATATTTATCTTGAAATTTGTGAAATGAAAGCAAATTTTTCTAGATTATCATCGATTTAAGATAAATTATCGTAAATTTGAAATGCTTTCACAAAATGCTCAATCAGCTAGTATATTATAGTCATAGTCTTTGCGCTTTGATAACTCTGTAAAATATAATAATAATAATAATAAATTCATACATTCTTGTGACATTGATTAGATCGACTCATGAGAAACTTTATGCTATCTGTATCAAGTGAACAAAACTCTCTGAGGTAGAAAATCACTCGCAGTCGAAACAGTGAGTTTTAAGACTATGTATCAAATTTGTTCGCGTTGATTGCACGTTAGAGAACGAGTGTTCTAGTCACTCTAAATTGCTTCAAGAGCTTCGTTTTCATCATCATCTTCGCTACTGCTCTGAGATTCTTCGTGATGACGACGATTATTCAATAGTTCAAGAAGTCAGCATCTTGTAACATTCTTGATCACAGATGCAATCAGTTCAAGCAGTGCATGAGTACATGCTTTGTCGTCTGATAACTTCATTCGCAGTCATATTGCAAGCTATTCATGTCTGAAACGTTTCTAGAGTGCAGATAAGCATTCAAATCTATGTGTTTGATTCTGATATACATTGCAAGAATGCTTTCTGCTTTCTGAAGATCATCACGCATCTTTATCATCTTATTGCTCAGATGCAATCTTTGTGCTGAGATTGTGTTAACGTTTGCGACGCATTCTCTGTACTTTTCTCATCGTTGATTTCATTGATCTTTGTAATACTGCGTTATTGCGATGCTATCGCTTGTTGAAATCATTGTGAAGAAGAAAATGTGTTGTCTGTGTCTCAACTGTATCTTCGCATCTTTTTGAATGAAGACATTCAGAAGTACTATTTTCTTGATGACGAGTGAGCGAGAAATGACGCGATTAACTCTCGTCAAACGAGCGCGTATTAGTTTGCATGCTTGTCTGATCTTTTGCGTTCAATCGTTGATTCAACTGTGTAGCGTGACTTTGTTCTGTAGCATGTTCAGATGAACATGTAGCGAACTCATGTATATTTCTGTCTCTAAAGTTTCAATGTTTACTCTTTTGAATGCTTCTGCTACGTGACGCAGAGTCTGATTCTGAAGTATTTCTAGTCTGTGTTCTTTGCTTGACAGTTCATCTTTCTTGTCACGCTGATGTCAGACTAATGCTTCGAATGTGATTTCTGATCTCACTACTGCTGAGTATACTTGTCTTACTTTTGTGAAGATAACTCTTCATGTGAAGACTTCAAGACAACTAAGTGTCAGCATTCTTGTGACGTGATTCGTCTTTATTTGTCGAAGATGCGCGTCTCATTGCAGTTTCATGTTCAGTTGCATCTCTAGAACTTGTACGTCTGATTTCAATTTGATAACTGAGCTTTTTATTTATATGCTAGTCATCATGTTGAATCTCTTTGATTTTCTAGTGAAATGCGTAAGCTTGTACTTTTCTGATGCGAACGTTGCATCATGAATGCAAGCTCACTTCGCGTAGACATCATGTGCTTTGCTCAGTGTTCTGCAGATTTCTTCAGTGAATCTGTTGTAGACTAGAATGTTAATATCATTTATGAAGTCAAGCACTTCGATTTTAATTTTCAATGCTTCGCATTTTTCAATTAAACTTGCGTTGAAGAATAGAAAGAAAATCGATGAAATGAAAGATTTCTGTGATATGCCTGCGTTTATCTCGCGCATGTCGCTCGTTTATTCATCAAATATTAGCGACGTCTTTTGATTCTTTAGAAAGCTGCGTGTTCATTCGATTATGTAGCTTAACGTTCTTTTCATTTTCAGCGTATGCAGAAGTCTGATGTGTGAGACTTAATTGAACGCTTCGACGACGTTTAAGCTTAGCATAAAGATCACATATTTGATTTCACAGTCTCACACTGTGTGAACTTGATCTACTAGTAGATCTAACGTCGAGATCATAAATTGCTTGCGTCTCGCTCTTATTTGAGCATTTGATAGCATGCAATGAGTCTCGACTATGTCACTCAGTCTTTTGATCATGATCAACTTCAGCGCTTTGCTCATGATATTAAGCAAAGCAATGAGTCGATACGTCTTTGAATTAATATAGTCACTTTTCTTCGATTTGCATAGTACTATTGTCTGAGTCTTTTTGAACTGCTTCAAATGATACTTGTGTGTTACGCATGCATTGAATAAACTCGTCAGTACTGAAGTCAGTTCTGCAAGACTCGCTTAAAGCGCTTTGTTTGAAATATCTGAAGCGCTTGACGCTTTGTCTGCTTTTACTCATTTGATTGTCTGCTTCACTTCATTTTTTGTGATGCGTGAATTGAATGAGACTGTCAGAGATATGAATGATTCTGCGATGTTGCTGACATTCGCTTGAGAAGATGAGAAAAAGAACTTTTCTCGCAGTATCTCGATTTTTTCCTCAAACATCATTGTCATATGATCAATATCGCTTCACTTCAGTGACGAAAACTGAGAAAGCTTTTTAGATAACTGACTTTCAATTCTAGCTCATTTTGCAAAGCATCATATCGATTTGAATGCTTTGCTCAGCTCATGCATTTGTGTTCTGAAGTGTGCACATTTTATTTGTTGAATGATCTTGTTTTTATGATCATTGTGCTTCAGATATTCATTTCACGCTTCTAATGTGTCTTGCGTTTTTCATATGATTCGCAGTCGTCTTGATTTCATTACTACTTTGAAGCAGCTTTGATTTCAAAAGTCTCTTGCTTGATTTAATGACTTTGTCAAGAAGATAAATTTCTTGATGATCTTCTGTAGCACTCTGATAATCTTGCGCACTTTGTCATTCATCATAGTCTTGTCGTCTAGAAAGCATTTCAAAGATAGATGTATTTGCAGATAAGCACTCAATGCTTCTGTATTCATTTTCTTTTAAAGTCATCAAGTCAAGAGTTGCACTGAGATTGTTTGTAGACATAGCTTTGTGATGATCAAAAGATGATTTGACTTCTGATGCAGATCAATTCATATCTCGCACTTGCATGTCATGAACTGTATTTTCTCGCTGCTAAAGATTAAATCAATCATCGTAAATTAATTGTGAGCTTTGTAAGTAATAATGCCTGATTTCAGTAATAATTTCAGTCTTGCGTTTGTAATGACGTTTAGTAGAGTATCAGTCGTTGTATGACGAGTGAAGCATCTTCGTTTCTCTCAGTGAGAATGATGTAGATTGAAATCTTTTATGATCAGTTGTTCACAATCATTCTTGAGTAGTTCGTTTAAATGAGAAATGATTAAAGATTTCTCTGTGAATGTAGTAGACAGTGAGCATGAATTGTAGATGTTTAGAAGTCTTAACGTCTGCGTTTTGTCATTTGTGTTGCGAGTTAATATTTTGATTAAGCAAATGTCTGACTCAGCTGTTTCTACTATTCATTGATTGAGTCTTAAACATTTGTTAACGTATATGCATGTTCTTGATTGAGATAACGAGTTTTTCACTAGGTGAAAGAAGTTGTGTGCTGCGCTAAATGATTGCAAATCGTTGTTGTCGTGATCTTGCTTCTGTATAACTACTATGTTGAATTCGCGAACTTCTTTGTTAATTAGAAATGATTCTTGAATTCTTAATGATTTTCTGATGTTGTACTGTAGAATTCGTAGCAAAGACTGTTTTATCATAAAGTTATTCATAGCTGTTGTTGACTCTGCAATGAGAAGACTCTTTGTATGCTTTCGATCATCAATGATCTTTCTCACTTTCTGATTGAACGTTTCTGAATCTGCTCAAATGTCGTCTCATCTGAATCACTACTTATGCAAGAGAAAAGATCAACTCATCTCTTCTTGATCTCTACTATCTGTTAAGTTGATTCATCAGCGATTCAACTGCATGTTTTCAGCATGACTGTTGCTGAGCTCAAGAGATTCATTGAATCGAAAGAATTCATTGAATCTGAAGAGTTCATTGAATCTAAAGAGTTCAGAAACAGCAAGAAGAGTGTGTGATTGTATTTAAATGTTTTAGAGTATTTAAACGATTTATTTCTATAGATTTCGAACGCTTGTTTCATCTGCTATCATCACTTGAGACAGATGCATCTTCAGAGTTCGTGATTTTCGTTGCAGTTGACGCAACATCTTCTATTCAAAGACATCACACACTTCTCTATGTGATGCTTGTCTGCGCATTTTTCGCAACGCTGATTCTTTCTGCAGATCTTAGTTATGTGATCAAATTCGTGACATCTGAAGCACTGTGTGATGCGACAGTTCTTTTCAAATAGCTCACATGCACATTCTTGATATGAGTTCAGCATGCTCATGTTCATTAGTCGATTCATCATCGCTTCGATCGTGATCTCTACGATGAGTGATGAATGAGTCTTTTCGCTATCTGCTATCTTCTTGAGTCAGAATATTCTTAGAACTTTCAGATCTTCATGAAGTCTTGCGTTATCTTTTATCAGTCTTTCAATGATTTTTTCTTGATTGCTCATGTTTATTGTAGTGTGTACTTCATGTGTCAGCATTGCGAAGATTCAACGTGCTACGCATGTTGAACTCGCGATTTCTTTTGCTCATGTCTGAGTCTTTTTCAGATTTGCTCAAGCATCTGAGCTAACTGCATGAAGAAAAATGTCATCGCTGCTCAGCTTGCGAAGTGACACGATTAGATTTCTTTGATCTGTCGACACGTCTGCAATTCTCTGTAGAATTTGTTCAATCAACTTCTTCTGTATCTCTTTTATTTCTCTTTTGTTCATTATCTTAATCATGACTTCTCGTTTCTTGCAAAGCGATGACGAGTCATCTTTGAGACGTTGCTTCTTCGTCGCTATTTCTTCTCTTGTCATGTTCGCTCATGACGTGATTTTCGTTGAAAGACGTGTGTTTTTCTGTGTATACAACTGCTTGTTAAGCAGTTGAACTGATGTCTTCAGTTTCTGTACATTCTTCGCGATGAACGCGTTCTGATTCGCGTGATGTTTTTCTTCTGAGTCGAGTCGAAGACGTTGAATCAGCTTCAATGCTATCTCTTTTCATGAATGATCTTTGCTCTTCTCTTTCTCTAACGTTGATATCTTTATTAGTAGATCAATAATGTTAACAACATTCTCTTCATTATCACATGAGTGTTTCAATCTTGCATCTCTGTTTTCTTGCAATGAATCAACGTCGCTCGCAATCATCTTCAAATCAGCATTGCTGCAATTCGTGCAATTCATCATCGTTCAATCATCTTCTAGATTCACTCTGTCTTGTTTATAATGCTCTTTTTCAAAATTTGTGATGCGTGCGTTGTGATTGTTTTCTCTCAACATAGTGATATACATAAACGCATTGCAAATTCGAAAAAAGATAGCAGAAGTTAAAACAGAAATCAAAATAATAATGATATTTACACATGAACTCGTTAGATGCAGCAAAACGACAAGCATTTCAGACAAAATCATTATAACGAAAGCGAAATTGTAAGCTATCAACGATGCAATCATAATGTGCAGCGAAAAAGCACTCAAAAACAGCGAAATTTAAATGTACATGAATAGTCAAATGACTTTGCAAAGACTAAATGCAAAGAGCAACGTCAATGCAAGATTATTCAATGATATATGACAAAATTTAATCAATTTACGTCAGAAACAATGTCAAATTTGCATACAGTGAATATCAAGTTGCAAAAGCATTATTGAGAATGAAAAAGCAAATCAATTGATCAAAATTGCTGCTCAAGAAGTATCAATTATTAACAACATGAAAGCAATCATCATAAGCTTTGTCAAAAAGCAAATTTGCAAAAAGATGAAAATACAATGATTAAAGATTTGAAAAAGCAGTATCAAAAAGAAAAATCAGTATTAAAAGAACATATTAAATGTAAATTTAAGTCATATTTTTATTTCTTCATTAAGTGCATGCAGTCTATGACTATGATACTGTCTAAATGCTGTATGTATGCTAAGTTACATGTAATCTGATCAAAGTCACTGCTTTATATCTTTTCATTGATCAATCACATTGATAGTTTGTGCATATAAGCACTTTCACTCAAACTATCACAATTGTACTTTCGTTTTTCTTCGTTTCTTTACATTCTTCACGTTCTACTCTTTCATTTCTAATAATCATTTTCTTGTCGTAATTCAAGTATTTTTCAAATACTTTAATGTTATAATTCTTTCAATTTTGATGATGAACAGCATCAATATGATGTTTGTATTTTTGAGCTGAGTCTTTTTCTTAAGCTTTATTTACTTTAATTTATAATGCTTGCAATTTAGTACTAAATACTCTGACGTTTAATTTATTGAGAATATGTTGCATACATTGCATGCAACATACATAAAACATGATCTTTATGCTGATTTCTCTCTTAGCAAGAGATAGTTTCTTGCAGCAAATTCACAGTTCAAGATGAGCAAAATCTCTTACTGCTCAGATTTTGACAGTTTACTTCTTAAGCATGAGTTGCAAACATTTTGTCAGCAATATGCATGTGTATTGCAGTCGATTTCTTCTTTAATCATATTGATACATATTACTGTTCTTTTGAGCTATATAAACAATGTTTTCAACTAGAGATTAACTTTATCATCAAAACATTCAAAAGTCAGAGTTCAATGAAAAGATGAAATTTTTAAGATTAACAATCATCATCATTATATATCACATCTTGCAGATGCTCGCTTCACTTATAAGACGTGCAACTCATCTGTTTCATGTTATTTGTAAAGATCTTTCTTGTGCAAATTGATTGTATCTTGCAGAAATATTTATATGTTACACTTTTAATCAGATAGCGTAGTTTAATTATTCTTTACTAATTTACTTATATCTCTCTTTTCTTAATGAAGTCTTCTCATCAATGTATCATTTATGTATAAAATGTCTGTGTTTGAACATTTGTTAAACAATATTAACAAGACTCTTAAGTTTGCTTATGTTAAACTTAATGAGACTCATGAGTTACTTGTATCATAGTAACAAACATGCAGTCTTAACAAGATTTATATGTAGTTAACATGTAAATTTAAAGAATGTTCATGATACAAATTCTTTCTATTAATTACTTTCAACAAATCAAACATGAGAATGTTCTGTTTCAGTTCTTGTTATCATGATGACAAGATGCTGAATTGAATGATTTTCATAAGCGATTTCTCTTGTAGTTCTGAATTTTATTTGATTTTCTCATCTGCATGCAAATTGCTTTGTAACATGCGCATTGAGATTATTGAAGTTTGCGTGATCACGAAAACTCTGCATGCAATCAACACACAGCGCTTCATCATCACGCAGCATCTCAATGTCATTCAAACTTTTGATAATTTTTAAACTTTACTGTAGTTAAACAATAAATTTGTAATCAGCATTGCATACAGATGAGTTTTATTGCTGATTGAATTTAAGTAATAATAATAATAAATTCTTACATTCTTATAACATCGATTAGATTGACTCATGAGAAACTCTATGCTATTTGTATTGAGTGAACAAAACTTTTTGAGATAGAAAATCACTTGCAGTTTATACAACTACTTCATGCAGTTGAAACAGTGAGATTTGAAACTATGTATCAAATTTGTTCACGTTGATTGCATGTTAGAGAATGAGTGTTCTAGTCACTTTAAATTGCTTTAAAAGCTTCGTTTTTATTATCATTTTTGTCACTGCTTTGAGACTTTTCATGATGACGACGATTATTCAATAGTTCAAGAAGTCAGCATCTTGTAACATTCTTGATCGCAGATGTGATCAGTTCAAACAATGCATGAGTACATGCTTCATCGTCTGATGACTTCATTCGCAGTCACATTGCAAGCTATTTGTGCCTGAAACATTTTTAGAGTGCAAATAAACATTCAAATTTATACATTTGATTCTGATGTGTATTATGAGAATGCTTTCTGCTTTCTGAAAATCATCATGCATCTTTATCATTTTATTGCTCAGATGCAATCTTTGTGCTGAGATTACATTGATGTCTGCAACGCGTTCTTTATACTTTTCTCATCATTGATTTTATTGATCTTTGTGATACTGTGTTATTACAATGCTATTGCTTGTTGAAATCATTGTGAAGAAGAGAATGCATCATTTGCATCTCAACTGTATCTTTGCATCTTCTTAAATGAAGACATTCAGAAGTACTATTTTCTTGATAACGAGTAAGCAAGAAATGACGTGATTAACTCTCGTCAAATGAACGTGTATTAGTTTGCATGCTTGTCTGATCTCTTGCATTCAATCATTGACTCAACTGTGTAACATAATCTTGTCTTGTAACATGTTCAGATGAATACGTAGCAAACTCATGTATGTTTCTGTCTTTAAAGTTTCTGTGTTTACTCTTTTGAATGTTTTTGCTACATGATGCAGAGTCTGATTCTGAAGTGTTTCTAGTTTGCATTCTTTGCTCAACAGTTCATCTTTCTTGTCACGCTGATATTAAACTGATGCTTTGAATGCAATTTCTGATCTCACTACTGCTGAGTATACTTGTCTCGCTTTTGTGAAGATAGCTTCTCATGTGAAGATTTCATGATGACTAAGTGTCAGCATTCTTGTGACGTGATTCATCTTTATTTATCGAAGATGCACGTCTTATTGCAGTTTCATGTTCAGTTGCATCTTTAAAACTTGTACATCTGATTTCAATTTAATAATTGAGCTTTTTATTTATATGCTAATCATTATGTTGAATCTCTTCAATTTTCTAGTGAAATGCGTAAGCTTGTACTTTTCTGATGCAAACGTTGCATCATGAATGCAAGCTCATTTCGCGCAGATGTTGTATGCTTTGCTCAGTGTTTTGCAGATTTCTTCAGTGAATTTGTTGTAAACTAGAATGTTAATATTATTTATGAAGTCAAGCACTTTGATTTTAATTTTCAATACTTCACATTTTTCAATTAAACTTACGTTGAAAAATAGAAAGAGAATCGATGAAATGAGAAATTTCTGTGATATGTTTGCGTTTATCTTGTGCATGTCACTCATTTGTTCATTAAATATTAGCAATGTCTTTCAATTCTTTAGAAAGCTGCATGTTCATTTGATTATGTAGCTTGATGTTTTTTTCATTTTCAGCATATGCAGAAGTCTGATGTGTGAGACTTGATTGAATGCTTCAATGATGTTTAAGCTTAGCATGAAGATCACATATTTGATTTCACATTCTCACATTGTATGAACTTGATTTATTAATAGATTTAACATCAAGATCACGAATCACTTGCATCTCACTTTCATTTGAGCATTTGATAGCATGTGATGAGTCTCAACTATGTCACTCAGTCTTTTGATCATGATTGACTTCAGCGCTTTGCTTATGATATTGAGCAAAGCAATGAGTTGATACGTCTTCAAGTCAATATAGTCGCTTTTCTTCGATTTATATAGTACTATTGTTTAAGTCTTTTTGAACTGCTTTAAATAATACTTATGTATTATGCATGCGTTGAATAAACTCGTCAGTACTGAGATCAGTTCTGCAAAACTTACTTGAAATACTTTGTTTGAAATATTTGAAGCACTCAACGCTTTGTTTGCTTTTACTCATTTGATTGTTTGCTTCACTTCATTTTTCATGATGCGTGAATTGAATGAGACTGTCAGAGATATGAATAATTCTGCGATGTTGCTGACATTTGCTTGAGAAGATGAGAAAAAGAACTTTCTTTGCAGTATCTTGATTTTTTTCTTGAACATCGTTGTCATATAATCAATGTTGCTTCACTTCAATGATGAAAACTGAGAAAGCTTTTTAGATAGCTGACTTTTGATTCTAACTCATTTTGCAAAGCATCATATCAATTTAAGTGCTTCACTCAGCTTATGCATTTATGATCTGAAGTGTGTGCATTTCATTTGTTGAATGATCTTGTTTTTATGATCATTGTGCTTCAGATATTCATTTCACGCTTCTAATATATCTTGCGTTTTTCATATGATTTGCAATCATCTTGATTTCATTACTACTTTGAAGCAGATTTGATTTAAAAAGTCTCTTGCTTAATTTGATGATCTTGTCAAGAAAGTAGATTTCTTGATGATCTTCTGTAGCACTCTGATAATCTTACACACTCTGTCATTCATCATAGTCTTGTCGTCTAAAGAGCATTTCAAAGATAGATGTATTTGCAGATAAGCACTCAATGCTTCTGTATTCATTTTCTTTCAAAGTTGTCAAGTCAAGAGTTGCACTGAGATTGTTTGTAAACATAACTTTGTGATGATCAAAAGATGATTTAATCTTTGATGCAGATTGATTTGTATCTTGTACTTGTGTATCATGAACTGTATTTTCTTGCTGCTAAAGACTAAATCAATCGTCGTAAATTGATTATGAGTTTCGTGAGTAATAGTATTTGATTTCAGCAATAATTTCAATCTTGCGTTTGTAATGATGTTTAGTAGAGTATCAGTCATTGTATGACGAGTGAAGCATCTTCGCTTCTTTCAATGAGAATGATGTAGATTGAAATCTTTTATGATCAGTTATTCACAGTCATTCTTGAGTAGTTTATTCAAACGAGAAATGATTAAAGATTTCTTTGTAAATGTAGTAAACAGTGAGCATGAGTTGTAGACGTTTAAAAGTCTTAACGTCTGCGTTTCATCATTTGTGTTGCGAGTTAATATTCTGATTGAGCAAATGTCTGACTCAGCTGTTTCTACTATTCATTGATCGAGTCTTAAACATTTGTTAACGTATATGCATGTTCTTGATTGAGATGACGAGTTTTTCATTAAATAAAAGAAGTTGTGTGCTGAACTAAATGATTGTGAGTCGTTGTTGTTGCAATCTTGCTTCTGTATAACTACTATGTCAAATTCGCGAACTTTTCTGTCAATTAGAAATGATTCTTGAATTCATAATGATTTTCTGATGTTGTACTGTAGAATTCATAGAAAAGACTGTTTTATCATAAAGTTATTCATAGCTGTTGTTGACTCTGCAATGAAAAGACTCTTTGTATGCTTTCAATCATCGATGATCTTTCTCACTTTCTGATTGAATGTTTTTGAATCTGCTCAGATGTCATCTCATCTGAGTTACTACTCACGTAAGAGAAAAGATTGACTTGTTTCTTCTTAATTTTTACAATCTGTCAAGCTGATTCATCAGCAATTCAACTGCATGTTTTCAGCATGACTGTTGCTGAGTTCAAGAAATTTGTTAAATCAAAAGAATTCATTGAATCTGAAGAGTTCATTGAATCTAAAGAGTTCAGAGATAGCAAGAAGAGTATGCAATTGTATTTAGATGTTTCAAAGTATCTGAACGATCTGTTTTTATAGATTTTGAATGCTTGTTTCATCTGCTGTTATCACTTGAGACAGATGTGTCTTCAGAGTTCATGATTTTCGTTGCAGTTGACGCAACGTCTTTTATTCAAAGATATCACACACTTCTTTATGTGATGCTTGTTTGCACACTTTTCACAGCGTTGATTCTTTCTGCAGATTTTAATCATATGATCAAATTCGTGACATCTGAAGCACTGTGTGATGCAACAGTTCTTTTCAAATAGCTTGCATGCACATTCTTGATATGAGTTCAACATGCTTACGTTCATTAGTCAATTCATCATCGCTTCGATCGCGATCTCTACAATGAGCGATGAATGAGTCTTTTTGCTATCTGTTATTTTCTTGAGTCAGACTATTCTTAAAACTTTCAAATCTTCATGAAGTTTCATGTTATCTTTTATCAATCTTTCAATGATCTTTTTCTGATTGTTCATGTTTATTGTAGTGTGTACTTCATGTGTCAATACTGCAAAGATTCAACATGTTACGTGTGCTGAACTCGTGATTTCTTTTGCTCACGTCTGAGTCTTTTTCAGATTTGCTTGAGCATCTGAGCTAACTGCGTGAAGAAAAATGTCATTGCTGCTCAGCTTGCGAAGTGACATGATTAGATTTCTTTGATCTATTAACACATCTGCGATTTTCTGTAGAATCTGTTCAATCAACTTCTTCTGTATCTTTTCTATTTCTCTTCTGTTCATTATCTTAATCATGACTTTTCATTTCTTGCAAAGCGATGATGAATCATCTTTGAAACGTTGCTTTCTCATCGTCATTTCTTCTCTTGTCACGTTCGTTCATGACATGATTTTCGTTGAAAGACGCATGCTTCTTTATGTATGCAACTGCTTGTTAAGCAGTTGAACTGATGTCTTCAGTTTCTGTACATTCTTCGCAATGAATACATTCTGATTTGCATGATGTTTTTCTTCTGAGTCAAGTCGAAGATGTTGAATCAGCTTCAATGCTATCTCTTTTCATGAATGATCTTTGCTCTTCTCTTTCTCTAACGTTGATATCTTTATTAGTAAATCAATAATGTTAGCAACGTTCTCTTTATTGTTGCGTAAGTGTTTCAACTTCATGTCTCTGTTTTCTTGCAATGAATTGATGTTGCTTGCAATCATCTTTGAATCAGCATTGCTGCAATTCATGCAATTCATCATCATTCAATCATCTTCTAGATTCACTTTGTCTTGTTTGTAGTGCTCTTTTTCAAAATTTGTAATGCGTGCGTTGTGATTGTTCTTCAATGATTGAATCTAAGTCATAAATCATTAAAAGAGTTGAGAAAAATCGATAAACTAACGTTTTCAATCTTGATTCAGCTAAAAATGAAACATAACTATTTCAAGAGTTATTTGCATTGATTATCAAAGAATAATTTGAATAAATGCTATGAAATATGCAATGCAAGACAAACGTCAAAGCATTTACTGCTGAACTGCAGATATTATAGAGCAAAGCAGAGAAAGCTTAAGAAAAAAGCTCAGCTCAAAAACACAGACATTATAATGACATTGTTCATCATCAAGATTGAAAGAATCATAACATTAAAGTATTTGAAAAATACTTGAATTATCACGAGAAAATGATTATTAGAAACAAAAGAGTAGAACGCGAAGAATGCAAAGAAATAAAGAAAAACGAAAGTATGATTGTGAGAGTTGAAGCAAAAGCACTTGTATATGCAAACTATCAATGTGATTGATCAATGAAAAGATATAAAGCAGCGACTTTAATCAGATTACATGTAACGTAGCATATACACAGCGTTTAAACAATGTCATAGTCATAAACTGCATGCACTTAATGAAGAAATAAAAAAAGAAATTACTACTAAAGTTGTATGTCATTTCATGAATTATTAATACTTTGATAATTGCATGTGAAATGAGTTGTTTGCAATCAACAGTTTCAGCAACAGAATTAAGTTATTTCTCAGTTATGTTATAATTTTTATGAATTAATGTTTCAACATTTGTTTTTCTTGAAGTTGTTAATTCAAGTTGAGAAATTCTATCTTTTAAGAAATGTACTTCATTTAAATGTCGTTTTTGCACTGCTAAAATCATGATTCTCAGCAACATACTTCTGACATGCGTTGCTGAATACATATTCATGTTTTCATTGACATTGTGAATAAACATTTTCTCAACTTCATTAATCACTCATGTATAATAAATTTCATCTTACAACATGCTTTTAACATGATTAACTGAATATTTTCTTTCACTGACATTATGAATAAACATCTTTTCAACATCATTTATCATTTATGTTTAATAAATTTTATTTTATAGTCTGCTTTCAACATGTTCTGCTGAATATTTGTTCATACTTATACTGTGAATAAACATTTTCTTGACATTGTTAATCACTTGTATATAGTATAATTCTCTGATTACTATAAATATTATCATGATGAATTGATACATAAAAGTTAAATCAGAAACTAAAATCAAAGTCTGAGTTGAAGATCAGATTTGAGTTAGCTTTAAGACTTTGTGACTTTGTCAAGACATCATTTAAATCACGTCATATCTTCAACTTAATATGTCATAAATTATGTCATGTTCAACTTGACAATGCTTAATAAACTCTTTATAATCAATCAATTCTCTTAAGTTATTGAGAGCTTCTTAATAATTAGCTTTATCATAATATATATTTATTTTGTGTCTGCTTAGAATATTACATTGTTATACTATTCTCATAAATCTCATTTATTCATTTAATAAACTTAATTATTACAGTTTTAATTATTTTAAATTTGAATCAACGCTGCTTCAAAGTAGTAATAAAATCAAGACAACTGCAAATCATATGAAAAACGTAAGATACATTAGAAGCATGAAATGAATATTTGAAACATAATAATCATAAAAACAAGATCATTTGACAAATGAAATGCGCACACTTCAGATCACAAATGCATGAGTTGAGTGAAGCATTCAAATTGATATAATGCTTTGCAAAATGAGCTAAAATTGAAAGTTAACTATCTAAAAAGCTTTCTCAGTTTTTGTCACTGAAGTGAAGCAACATTGATCATATAACAACGATGTTCGAGAAAAAAATCGAGATATTGCAAGAAAAGTTCTTTTTCTCATCTTCTCAAGCGAATGTTAATGATATTGCAGAATCATTCATATTTCTGACAGTCTCATTCAATTCATGCATCACAAAAGATGAAGTGAAGCAGACAATCAAACGAGTAAAAGCAGACAAAGCGTTGAACGCTTCAAATATTTCAAACAAAGCGCTTCAAGCAAGTCTTGCAAAACTGATTTCAGTATTGACGAGTTTATTTAATGCATGCATAACATACAAGTATTATTCAAAGCAGTTCAAAAAGACTCAGACAATAGTACTACACAAATTAAAGAAAAGTGATTATATTGATTCAAAAATGTATTGACTTATTACTTTGCTTGATATCATGAGCAAAGCACTGAAGTCGATCATGATCAAAAGACTAAGTAACATAATTGAAATTCATCACATGCTATCAAATGCTTAAATGAAAGTGAGATGCAAATGATTCATGATCTTGACGTTAAATTTACTAATAGATTAAGTTCACACAGTGTGAGACTGTGAAATTAAATATGTGATCTTCATGCTAAGCTTAGATATCATCAAAGTGTTTAATCAAGTCTTACACGTCAGACTTCTGCATATGCTAAAAATGAAAAGAACATCAAGTTACATAATTGAATGAATACGCAGCTTTCTAAAGAATTGAAAGATGTTACTAATATTCAATGAACAAACAAGTGACATACGTGAAATAAACACAGACATATCACAAAGATCTTTCATTTCATTGATTCTCTTTCTATTCTTTAACGTAAGTTTAATTGAAAAATGCGAAGCATTGAAAATTAAAATTGAAGTGCTTGACTTCATAAATAATATTAATATTCTAGTCTACAACAGATTCACTGAAGAAATTTGCAAAACATTGAGCAAAGCACACAATGTCTGCGCGAAATGAGCTTGCACTCATGACACAACGTTCACATCAGAAAAGTATGAGCTTACGCATTTCACTAGAAAATCGAAGAAATTCAACATGATGACTAGCATACAAATAGAAAGCTCAATTATTAAATTGAAATCAGATGTAAAAGTTTTAGAAATGCAACTGAACATGAAACTGTAATAAAACATGCATCTTCAACAAATAGAAATAAATCATGTCACAAAAATGCTGACACTTAGTCATCTTGAAGTCTTTACATGAAGAGTTATTTTCACAAAAGCGAAACAAGTATACTCAGCAATAGTAAGATCAGAAATTGCATTTAAAGCATCAGTCTGACATCAGCGTGACAAGAAAGATGAACTGTTAAGCAAAGAATGCAGATTAGAAACACTTCAGAATCAGACTTTGCATCATGTAACAGAAGCATTCAAAAGAGTAAACTTTGAAACTTTAAAGACAGAAACATACATGAATTCATTACATGTTTATCTGAACATGCTACAGAACAAGATCACATTACACAGTTGAATTAATGATTGAACGCAAGAAATCAGACAAGCATGCGAATTAATACATATTCATTTGATAAGAGTTAATCACGTCATTTCTCGCTCATTCATCATCAAGAAAATAGTACTTCTGAATGTTTTCATTCAAGAAAATGTGAAAATACAGTCAAGATGCAAATGATGCACTTTCTTCTTCACAATGATTTCAACAAGCGATAACATCATAATAATGCAGTATCACAAAGATCAATGAAATCAATGATGAGAAAAGTATAGAAAATGCGTTGCAAATATCAATGCAATTTCAGCACAAAGATTGCATTTGAGCAATAAGATGATAAAGATGCGTGATAATTTTCAGAAAGCAGAAAGCATTCTTGCAATGCACATCAAAATTGAACGCATAGATTTAAATGTTTATCTGCACTTTAGAAATGTTTCAGACATGAATAGCTTGCGATGTGATTATAAATGAAGTCATCAGACAACGAAGCATGTATTCATGCATTGCTTGAACTGATCACATCTGCGATCAAGAATGCTACAAAATGCTGACTTTTTAAAGTATCAAATAATCATCATTATCATGAAGAGTTTCAAAGCAGTAGTGAAGATGATGATGAAAACGAAACTCTTGAAGCAATTTAAAGTGATTAGAACATTCGTTCTTTAACATGCAATCAACGCGAACAAATTTGATACATAGTCTTAAAACTCACTGTTTTAACTGCATGAAGTAATTATATAAACTGCGAGTAATTTTCTATCTCAGAGAGTTTTGTTCACTTGATACAAATAGCATAAAGTTTCTTATGAGTCAATCTAATTGATGTCACAAGAATATATGAATTTATTATTATTATTATTATTATTTTAAATTCTTCTTAAAGATAATAATTTAATATTCAAGCATGATAACAGCAATGCAATCACAACAGAATTGCAATAATGATATTTTAATTTTACAAAACATTATATCAGAAAATGAATATTATATAATGAAATCAGAAAGTGAAGAAGCAGAAGATGAACTCTCTCTTAATATTAATGAACAGTTGACTTAAGTAATGCTTCAATGTAATAAACTGCAAAAGAAACAGAAGTTAACAGTTATTTAATTAAAGATTGAGACTTTGAAAATCATTGAAACAATGAAAAGAAGTCATTAAACTTTCACTCAAGTTCTCATGAAGAACTTGAATAATTTACACATCATCTTCATAATGTTGATAAAGATGAAATAAAGTTTTTAAAAGATTATTTTACAAAAGTGAAGATTTTCAATGTTTTTAAAGAAGTATCATGACAAAATCATCAGAAAACATAAAGAGTGAATTCATGATATCAAAATCTCATTTCAAAATATTTTTTAACATTTTGAAAGAAATAAGAAAAAGATTTTGATTGACAACAAGATTTATTTGTACAAGATGCTGACTATGAACTTTCTGCAAGCTATGCTTGTCAGAAGAGCTGAACAATCTCATTAACAAAGCAGTAACAATGCATTATGCTCACATACACAAATCGAGCATTGCATCGCGATGCTCATAAACAACAAGATCATGTGACTAAATGATCAAGTGATTAAATAGTGATCAAACAGTGAATGAAAGCTCATGTTGAAGTGATCAGCTTTCATATATACAGATCAAGCATTGCATCATAATGCTCACAAACAATAAAATTATGTAACTAGATAATCATGTGATTAAACAGCGAATAAAAGCTCACGTTGAAGTGATTGTCAGAATCATGTCTAGATGAGTCAATCAGCGAAAGTCAGAATTGAATAGTGCTTGATCTTTAGAGATAGCTATAACTGAATATTAAGAATACAGAAGAAGATTGATACAAAAGCTTCTATTTATGTAATGTTCAAAGACTGTGCTAAACTTGAAAGAAATGTGTTTGTGACATGAAAAGAATGTAATGTAGATGAACAAGATGTTGATGAAAGAAAAGAATGTTGAGAAAGAAAAAGAATGTTGAGTCATATCTGAGTCATATCTGAGTCATATCTGAGTCATATCTGACTAGCTCGCTGATTAGTTCTAATCATTACGCAGAAAACTCGCTAGCGTTCACTGCAAATTGATTAAAGCTTCAGCCTTGTTCAGTCTTGATACGCTCGTAACATTACTTTCTTCTTCGAAAATTCATGTTTGCATGAATGTAGTTTCTTTGCTCGCTTTTGTTGATAGTTATTTTGATATTTAGCGCGATTTGTTTGAATATAGCTTATGAAATTCGTTCAAAACTTTCTCTGAGTCATTGAATTTCTCTTTATCAACATAGTATCATTCGTTGTTTCTATCTAGATTTGTTCATTTGACTTTGTACTGTATTCGACCTCAATAGCGTCTGAAGTTCAATATATCGTTTATCTTTCAGTGTTCATCGTCTTTGATAGTGATTAATCTGAGTGATTCTGAATGCTGTTCTGATAGAGAGTCTTCTGAATATGATTGCAGTAACTTTGAGCTGAACATCGAATGCAAATGCTTCATGCTAACTGATAGACAAAGATGATAGAAGATATCTACTTTCGCAGTGATTTAATAGAGACTCAGCTGTTTGTCTTTCAAATCTTTGCAAAGTCTCGTTGTCTTGACGTTTTTGAAAGATAGTCAAACTCAGTCATCTACTTCATAGATGACGTTTCGTCAATGTTTATTAACCTGAACTTCGATGATCAGCTTCGTTTTTTTCAATTGTTGACAGTTGAAGCTCAGTAGCTCTTTCATTCAAATGACAATATCATCTGCTTTTCTAGCTTCAAGTCATTCACAAGTTGTTTCGTAGTCAGTTGTATCTGAATCAAAACTCATTCAAGGGTAAAATTCTTTATTGAAGTAAAAAAGAGTCATTGAAGTGATTGAGAAAATATTGAAATTGTCACTGAATTTCATCATAGATATTCATTTGACTCAGTCATTCTGCATGTAATTGCAGTAGATTCTAAGTTCGCGTTCAACGTCTTGATTGACTTGTTTCAATTGATCATTGATTTCAGAATGATAGACTGTGAATAAACTAGCTGTGATTCTCAGTCATCTGCAAAGACTCTTTCACATAGTTGATATGAATTGAAAGTCTCTGTTCAAGACAATAGAACTGAGTAGATCATGCAGTTGATAGACGTTTCATAGCATGATTCAACCCGTTTCTTCAACTGAGATGTCATCATCTTCTTAATGACAGGAAACATAGTGACGTTCTTTGATAAAACGACATATGATTGTGCAAATGACGTTATAGTCTTCTGATAGAGATAGCTCAGTAATGAAGTTCATAGCTATATCTTTTCAGCGTTCTTGTGAAATGAGTAGAAGATGATGAAGTTCATTGATGTTATTTCTAGAGACTTTGCTTCGCTGACAGGCATGACAGTTTCAAATGTACTGTCTGACTGTGACTTGATGATCTGATCAATAGTAGAATTGTTGAATTAGATTGATAGTTTGTTTATTGTCAAGATGAGAGATTGAGAGCTGATCATGAATTTTCTGCAGCAGTTTCGTATGCATATTCTTGAAGACTCACAGTAAGTCTTTTCTAAATAGAACGTCGTCAATGATTTCGCAGTCTTTCAATTTAGTGATATGAAATTTGAGCTTGTTTTCGTTCATAGCTTGCTTATATTCGCTGCAAAGCTCATCAGTTTGATTGATCATATGTACTCATTGATAGAGATTTGCTTTTGATTCAACAGGTAGAACATCGACTCTATCAAGAATCAAAATAGTTTGAAAATAATTTTTAAGACACTGAGCTGATTCAGAGACGTTCGCTAGAAGCATTCTGATTAAAGCATTGACTTTAGTGTTCATTTTGCCTGATTTAAAGATGATCTGAAAGTTGAACTTCGATAAAACGTTCAGGTAGTTAACTTGTCATTGACTCAACTGTTTGTTTTTCATGAAGATCTTCAAAGTCTGATGATCAATGAACATCTGAATGAGTAGTTCAGTGCATTTCAGCTCAAATCATCAGTGTTCAAAGCATTGAATAATGACTAGCAATTTCTTATCATAAATGTGGTAATTGATTTCAGCAAGAATCATGCTTTTGCTGTAGAAGATCATCGAATGAAGAACTCTCTCGTCATTGTACTGAGATAGTATTTCATCTTTTACATAGTTCGAAGCATCGATCTTCAGAATAGCTTGTCGTTTGAGATCGAAGTGACGAAGTACTGAGACTGAGCTAACTTGTTTCTTTAGATTGTCAAAGACTTAAACACAGACATTGTTTCAAACAAAAGATGTGTTCTTTCTAGTCAGCTGAGTGAACGGTTTGACTAGCTTCGAGAAGTTCTTAATGAAACGACGATAGAAGTTAACAAATTTCACGAAGCTCTGAATTTCTTTTAGATTGGTTGAAGTGATTCAGCTGACTATGACTGTCACTTTGCTGAGATTCATACAAAGATCTAGTTCTGATACAATGACTTCTAGAAAGACAGTCTCTTCTACATTAAATTCGTACTTTCGAATATTCATCTGCAGTTCAGCTTCGCGTAGTCAACTCAATACTAGTTTGACGTGATCTCTATGTTTCTTTTTTGTTTTGCTATAGATGAGAATGTCATCTAGATAAACTTGGCAAAAGTCGTTCAGAAAGTCTCATAGAACGTCATTCATATATTGCTGAAATGAGATTGATTCATTAGTCAGTTCAAAGAATAGCATCTTATATTTATATGCTTCTAAAGCAGTAATAAAAGTGATGTAATTCTCGTTATCAAGATGCATTTGAAGTTTGTTGAACGCTGATATGATATTCAATCTCGTCAGATGCTTGCAACTCACTATCTTTTCAATGATCTCATCTATTAGCGATAGAGAATATCTATTTCTTTTGAAAATGACATTTAGCTTTTGATAGTTCATGCAGAATTGAAGATTCTCATTTGCTTTGAGAGCGAATAGAACGAGAAAGAAATAGAAAATCTGACTAGAAGTGATGAATCTCTTCAACAGATTCTCGTTTAAGTACTTCTTTATCTTCAGAAGTTTGACAGAAAACATTTGATAGACTCGACAGCAAGAGAGCGTTGAATCACTGATGAGCTCAATTTTATGATTGTAGAAGTGATGAAAAGACAGTTTATTCGATTGAGCTCGATCAAAAACATCTAGAAACTCATGATATTTTGATGACAGCTTTGCTTTAATATCTTTCAAATTCTGAGTCGTTTCATCGATTGAAGAGACGTTTAAAGCGTTCAAATCGCACTGAGTATTGTACGCGATTTCTCTATCAATATCAGTCATGAATAGAACAAAGACTTCAGTCTGATTCTTCTTTGATTAATTCAGTAGAGTTTTGAACGAAGCTGCATCTATGCTTCGAATCGAGAATGATTCTTTCTTAGTCGTAGTTGAAACAGATCATTTGAGCATAATAAAGATCTTAGTCTGAATGGTAGAAGAGAACGAAGTTGATCGCGATCAACTTGAGTGCTTTGAATTGAGAAAGATCGAAAAAACCGAAATAGAAGTATTTAATTGATTTGAAAAAACAATGACGTTGTTTTGCATATTCAATAATATTTCGTTTTTGTTCATTCAGAGCTTACTCAATATGACTTCATGATGATTGATATCAACTATCAGCATTGATACAGTCAATTTCTTATGACTTTTGATGATGAGATTGAGTAGAATTTTATGAGTGATGATTTTCTTAGATATCTTCTCATCATAATCTCTTATTAGCTTCTCTTTTGTCAGAAGTATAGATTGAATTTCTAGTTTCTCGCATACTCTATTGACTAAATTAACGTGTATGAGCGTATGAGTGACTGAATCACTGTCTATTAGCGAACGAAGGCTGAAGAATTGATTCTGCGAGATGAGATGAGCATCAATTAGAAACGACTTTTCAAAGTAATTTTCTTTCGATAGAATTTCATCTAGTTTGCACAAAGATATAATCTCTATCTCTTCAATGACTTTTGAAGAGATGACTAGTTTTTTGAATCGAAATTCGAATTGAAATCGAAGCGATCATATTCATCGTTCACTGCATTGATTCTAGTAGATCGATCGAGACACTCTTTAGAGCTATGATCTAATTTATGACATATGAAACAGGTTTCAACTAGAACGTCTGCTTTCTTGATGCTAGTTAAAATCGCGTCGCGCGACTTTAGATGATCAGGTTTTGAATGATCGACTGACTGAGTAACAACAGCTTTATGAAAGATGATCTTTGACAGATCATTGACGCGTTTAATGAGATTGACTTTGTTCTTGATTTCTTAAATGACTCGCTGATCATTATTCAAATGAATCAGATAGAAACAAATCTCTTCAAGAGAATTGAGTTGAACTAATTGATCTATTCAAATGAATCAAAGACGAGAGTTTATTTTATCTTTTAGATCGATGATCAGTTGCTTTTCGTGATACTTCAGATAGAAAGATAATTGTTGAAACTGAGTGTAGAACTCGCTGAACTTCTTTAATTCTTGAATCAAGTTGTAGTATTTTCTACGAAAGTTGACTTTCTTATCTGAATCATTGAACAACTCAGCTAGTTTTTTCAAAAGATCATCGATGATCTTATAAAGATTGACACAGTCACGTTCGCGTCTAGATTAAGCGACATCAGCTGCGTCATTGAATAATCTGAAATGTACATAGCTCAGTTTGACTCGTTCATTTGAAAAGAGATTGACGTTGATCTCTAGTTTATTCTGAATTTTGCCGTATCAGTTTTTCCAAGTAGAATTCTTTTTGTCAGTAAATCAGAAAGAATCAGGTATTTTCTGAGATCTAGAACGCTCAGAGTAGATGAAATCAGAAGAAGTGATTTCTTTAGTTTGAAGTTTAGTCTTCAACTCTTTGATTTCGTTGTCTCGTTGATTACTCAGCTTGTTGAGTCGATTCATTTCTCTGTCGAGAATCATGCATCAAGTCTTTCAGTTTTCGATAGAAACAGAAAATATTACTGTTTCAGCGAATAACTCTTCATCTTCACTGATGAATGATTCAGCACTAGAGAGTTTCAATGAATCAGCATCAGAGGTTTGAGAGAAACGATTTCGAAATTCTTCGAAACACTCTTCAGTAGACGAATGACTAGACATGATGAGATTTGTTTGAAAAGAGGGTTGAACGAATGACGATGCTCGACGATTGAAGAAGAAAGACGTATAAAGTGATGTTTAATCTTCAACAAAGAAGATGAGATTTGTTTGTTGATTGATTTAATTCTTGAGCAATTCACGAAGGTTTTTTATCGTCAATTCTCTTAATTGAGTTGAACAGCTTATTTTCACTCGTTTGTTTCATAAGAATGAGTTGATTCTCTTGATCGATTTGAACTGTGCGTACTTAGTGAGCGATAAGTTGTCTAATGATTCAAACAGTCTCATTGTTGATTTTATCAAACTTTCTAGTGTTGTTCAGTCTTTTGATTGCGTCGATCATCAGGTAAATGAATTTCTTTAGACTCATTCTGTCTGTACAAGTATGTTGAATGAGTAATGAGATCAGTATCATGTGATTAATGAATTCTTAATATAATGTCAGAATCGTGTCTAGATGAGTCAATCAGCGAAAGTCAGGGTTGAATAGTGCTTGATCTTTAGAGATAGCTATAACTGAATATTAAGAATACAGAAGAAGATTGATACAAGAGCTTCTATTTATGTAATGTTCAGAGACTGCGCTAGACTCGAAAGAAATGTGTTTGTGACATGAAAAGAATGTGATGTAAATGAACAAGATGTTGGTGAAAGAAAAGAGTGTTGAGAAAGAAAAAAAGTGTTGAGTCATATCTGACTAGCTTGCTGATTAGCTCTAATCATTACGCAGAGAACTCGCAAGCGTTCACTGCAAATTGATTAGAGCTTCAGCCTTGTTCAGCCTTGATACGCTCGTAACAGTGATCAGCTTTCAGTTATATAAATTAAAGTTCATTTAACTCACTCAGCAAAATGATCAAACAGCAAATTCAAAAGCTTATATTGAAGTGATCAGCTTTCAATTACATAAATCAAAAGCTCATTTAGCTCATTCAGCTAAATGATCAAATAGCGAATGAAAGCTCACATCAAAGTGATTGACTTTCATATACATAAATCAAAGTTCATTCAACTCGCTCAGCTAAATGATCAAACAGCAAATTCAAAAGCTTACGTCGAAGTGATCAACTTTCATACATAAATCAAAGCTTGTTTAGCTCATTTAGCTAAATAATTAAACAGCAAACTTGAAAGCTTACGTTGAGATAATCAGCTTTCGCACATAGATCAAACTCATCTAGCTCGCTTAGCTAGATGATCAAACAGCAAATTCAAAAGTTCACGTTGAAGTGATCAGCTTTCGTACATAGATCAAAGCTCATTTAGCTCGCTCAGCTAAATGATCAAACAGTGAATTCAAAAGCTTACGTCAAAGTGATCAGCTTTCATATACATAGATCAAAGATCATCTACTCTTCAGATGATCAAATGCAAATTTGAAAGCTTACGTTGAAGTGATCAGCTTTTGCACATAGATCAAAATTCGTCTAGCTCGCTCAGCTAAATGATCAAACAGCAAATTTGAAAGCTCACGTCAAAGTGATCAACTTTCATACGTAGATCAAAGCTTGTTTAACTCGCTCAGCTAAATGATCAAACAGCAAATTTGAAAGCTTACATCAAAGTGATCAGCTTTCACATACATAAATCAAAGATCATTTATTCTTCAGATGATTAAATGCAAATTCAAAAGTTTACGTCAAAGTGATCAGCTTTTACAATTTCAAGTTGTTTATATGATCATTTGATTATATAAACAGTTTACACGCTCATATGTGCATTTTAACAATCTGACTGCTCAATAAGAAGATATACTGCATCAACTTTGACTAGATTACATGTAATTTAGCATATACACAGCGCTTTAGTGTTACTATCTAAATAAATAGCATCGTGTTTCATAGTCTTAGATTGCATAAGCATGTAAAACTTGAAGAAATAAATAAAAAAGAGAAAAAGATTTTATACTGCATGATTTATTTTAAAAATGAATCAAAGAAACTTTGATTTGATCATGAAGAGACTATGTTTGCAACTCAGCAGATGTGATTCAATTTTATTGACTTTTTTTGAACATAATCAAAAACTCAATGAATCAAGACATAAATGTGACTCAGCAATATGCAAATACATCATAACATTCAGATCAGATGATATGAATGTTTGCAATTTATCTGAGCACTTTGAAACATCAACTTTCATTGTATAGTAATGAGCATAAGCAAGCTCATTTATTCATCAAGTTGAAATTTGAGCTGTATGTGATTATTACTAATGTTCAGTCAATCTTTACTACATGAAATGCATTAATTGATTTTATTGCTTGATTGAAAACAAATTTGCAAAAAGAACACATCTTGTTGTTGAAATGATTTCAAGATAAGAACTTGCATGATTGAGATAAAATCAATAAGAAGACTCATTCAAAGTGAAAAAAATCTCATTAATCAACTAAATTTGATTCTTCATTAAAAATAAGTTCATATGCTTCATCATGTTATAGCAAGAATTTATTCAACATAATGTGTTATATGTATAATCAAAAGAATCATTACTTTACTGATTATAAAAATGAATAAATCAAGAATAAATCAAAAGAGTCTGATGTAAATTGAGTATTCATTGATTTAATATTGCATACAAGTCATTTCAAGATTTCAAAAAAAGACAAACTTTCAATGAATGCTTCAAATCATCAAGAGAAAAACAAGAAGTTCTCTTCATAAAGACTTTTATATATAAAAAGCATGTAATTCAGAGAAATCAGAAGATAGAAATGAAGATTTACATAAATATCAACGCTGAGATGAATATAATTAGTCAACATTTTATCATTGAGCAGAGTATATCATTGCTGAACATTAATCTCTCAAGATTTATCTGAATGAATGATCAGAGTGTTTATTACTATAACATCTATGATGTGCATTATCAACTTATAGACAGCTGAGAGATAGAAAAGAAAGATATAAGTATCTTTTATGCTATCAACAAGAAAGAATCTTTCTTGATCTTAAGCATGTTAAATATGCAATTCAAGCGTATTCAAATAAACATAACTGCAAGAACATAATGTTTCAATATAAATGAGCATGTGTAAAAATGCATCTCATTAACTATGAACAATGCATGTTTGCAAAACTAGCTCGCAAGATTAGATCAAAGAGACTAATGAGTGAATAGAGATAATAACTTGATAGAAGATGAAAACTCTGCAAGTTCTTGCTTTTATTTCTTAGCAATTAGTTTTATTATCAATAAAGTACTATCTTATTATCTTCTATTATGCAGTTTCATGTAAAGAGATCTTGTCATCTCACAGTTTTAATTGCTTCATTCGCACGAAGCTGCTCAGTAAAAGATGTCAAATGCGCAACGACTCACTAAAAGTTGCATGATTGAAAGAAGTGATAACTTCTTTCACATTGAGAATTCATCGTCTCATCAGAACAGATCTGAGAATCACGCATTCAAACATGCAGATGAGAAGTTTAAGTTGCAAGAATTTAATGAACAGACAGATCATATTTTTTGACAATCAGCAAGCGAAGTACGCAAGCAGTTAAAGAATCTAAAGATGCAAAATGTACTGCTTGTCTTGCAACTTCATGTATTGAAACTCAAGCGAAAGACTCAATCAATTTCTGATCATTGACATCAACATAGTGATAATCACTATTAAAGTGATGCACGCAAACGTATTAATCGATTTCGCGAGTCTAAAAAGCAAAGCATCATGAACTATGATTTCTTGATGTTCTGACTGCAAGATTGCAAAGACTTCATAGTCATGACATCATCTGATTTCATCACGAAAGAAGAGAAGCTGCAATAATTTATGTCATACTTGTCAAAGAAGTCTTGCAATCAGTGACAAGATCATGTGATGAGCATGCATAATCATAATGAGATATTCAACTGAAAGTACTACACTGAATACTTGTGTATTAAACTTAACAATTCTGAAATTCATAACTTTCAAATAAAACATTGACTTAAGACTGCAAAGCAGCAAGTTGATCAAAGCATCACAAATTTTGAGTAATATCTTATCAGACTGTATGCAGATCTGAACTATCATATATTCAACAAGACTTGCATGATGTACTTATGAATGAAGATTAACAAAATCATCATGAATGAGTTTCTTTGCATTTCATACATCTTTATCAATTATGTTAATCTGCTAAAGCATTTTATAAACATTGACTTGCATTTGCAAAACATTGATACATTGTCAAAGTTACATTTGCAGCAAAGTGAGAATGCAACGTCTCAGAAGAGTTTTTAATTCTCGCATGAAAAGACGAAGTCTGTCGTTGCAATGAAGAATTCGAAGTTCTCTGCTTTAAGCATGCAATCTAAAAACAATGCAACACTCAAGTTCAATGAGTTCAAGCAAAATGCTGCTTCATTCAATCTTATATGCTAATCATGCAAGAAGATGAAACACAAGATCAATAATTCAATGTGTCTCAATTATGCATTCAGACAAAAGACTCGCAATCATGATAAAAAGACGAAAAAAGAGAAAGTCTGATGTTCATCATCAAATCATTAAATATAACTACAAAAAGATGATTGTCACGTGCATTGATGATATCAGTACTGACAAATGTCTTTGAGAAAATGCGTAAAGCTCACTGTTTTATTGATTCTGAGATTGAGCGAAATTTTATATTGTAATCATGAGTAAAAAAGCATAAGTTATTGAAGAATCATGCAACTCTGAAACAGATTTAAACAATTAATGATCATTGAATTCTTTGTTATGATATACATCAGATCAATATTGAGTTGATTGATCATAAGAAAGTTCGCAAGAGCTGAAACACTGAATTTCATGCTATGAACATGCAAGAATATGATATGATTCTTGATTATTCATGATTAGATGAGACTAACTTGAATATTCATTGACACAAACGTCGTTGATTATATCAAGAAAACAGCACTCAGCGTGCAAAGCAAATACAAGTTAGTCTGTGCAAAATATTAAAATTTGTCGAGCTGATAATGCTTACAACTAAGAAAAGAAGAAAGACTTATGTAACTTTGCTTTATCAGCTGCTATCTACAGATGACTTATTGCAGAATACAGATCATCAGATTGCAAGATGCAATGCGCTTCAAGTGAAAGAATCAAAGATATTCTTTGCTATTCAAGATTTCAAGAAAGTGTTTTCTAAAATTCTTTCTAATAGTTTGAACATGCATAATCAGATGAAACATCTCATTGATCTGATGAAGAGCAAAATGTCTCACATTGAGTCTATTTATAAGATGATACAAGATGAGTTCGCTGCAATATGAGATTATTTAAAGAATGCATTAAAGAAGAAATGAATTCATTCATCAAGTAGTTCTGCAGAAGCATCTATGTTGTTTGTAAAGAAGTTGAACGAAAGTTTTTGTTTATACATGAACTATCATGATCTCAATGAAATAACAGTAAAGAACAATTACTCATTGTCTTTACTATTTGAGACGCTGAATTACTTTGCTCATGCAAGACACTTTATCAAAATTGATATTTGCAACATTTATCATCGCATTCAAATTCGCAAGAATGATGAATGAAAAACAACTTTTCATACATGCTATGATCAGTTTAAGTATCAGATGATGTTCTTTGAACTGACAAATGCTTCTACAATCTTTCAGTTCTATGTAAATCATGCACTTAAGTTATTCATGAATATTTGCTGCGTGATATATTTAAATAATATCTTAGTATACTTTGAGATGAAAGAACAGCATTGAGAGCATGTGTATAAAATTCTTTGCGCGCTACTGAAATATTAATTGTATGTCAAGCTGTTGAAATGCACTTTTAATCATAGTGAAGTTATCTTTCTGAGATTCATGATAAAGTGAAGAAGTATTCAGATGAAACAGTCTTGTATCAACATAATCACTAGCTGATCTGAGCTCAAGTCTGTAAAGAATATTCTCATATTTTTGAGATTTATGAGATTTTATTGATGATTTATAAGAAAGTTCTTTCAAATCATCATGTTCTTAACAAATTTAATCAAGAATGCAAAGAAGAAGATGATGCATTTACTCTTTGCAATGATGTTGAAAGTAAGAAAAACTTTTGAAAGATTGAAAGCAGTCTTTATCAATGTTTTCATTTTGAAACATTATGATTGAGATGCAGATCTTTGCATGAAGATCAATGCATTCAATCACGAAGTTGAAGAGATACTTAGTCAGAAGAGCAAGACTGATCAATAACATTTCATTGCATACTATAGTTATAAGTTCAAAGAAGCTGAAGTATAATAAGACATGTATGATAAAAAGCTGTATGCTATAGTTCTTGATTTTAAGAACTGACAACATTATTTTCAGAATAGCAAGTGATTCATATATGTGATAACAGATCACAATAATTTTCGTTACTTTATGATGATGAAGAAGCTCAACATATGACAGATGCATTAAACTGAGAAATTAACTGCATTTGACTTTCATATAAAATATTGCAGAGACAAATTAAACTTTGCGAATGCATCATCAAGAAGATTCAACATCATAAAATTGAATGATAGTGAGAAGAATAATGATTATTTTCTATCTACTTTGTGAAACAAACTTCACAATCAGAAATGTCAATCTGAGCTGCTAAAGAATGAAGAAGTTTTGACAGCGATCAAACTTGCAGCATTGATGATGCAACTGAATGACATAGTCATTGCAGATACTTAAGTCATGTGTTTAAATGAGAAAATACTCGCTAAATCTTGCAGAATTTTAAACACTGTGTCATTTCAACTTCTGATTTATCAAATTATGAAGTTGAAGAGATTTTATTTGAAAATGAGTGAATCAATGACTACGTGACTGATGAAGTTACAACAAAGAAACATCTTTGTTGCAAATGAGAAGTGACATCAACAATTCACATCTAGAAAGAATAAGCTTTTGAAATGAAGTATGAAGAATGATGAACTGTTACGTTGTGATCTTGCAATTTATGTATTCAATAACTCTGTTACAAGAAATGAGATTCTGCGTATGAATCATGATGATCTTGAGACAGATTATTTTGCATACGTTCGTATTAAGACTGCAATAAGAAGAAAATATTACTGATTGAAAATGCTTAAAGAGATGACGAAATATGTTTACATTTATTCAGACTGTCAATAAATGCAAGTGCATCATCATAAGCTCTATGAAAAGCTGATGTTTATATCTTCAGAGAATGTAGATTCATTTCACATGATGATCATGAATTTCATAACAGACATGCTTTCTGCAAAGAATTCATACATTGAAAAAACAAGCAATGTTATATTGATAATAATAAATAAGTTGATTAAGCACACAATCTATATTTCGATGATCAAAGATTTGAACGTCGAAAGACTTATGAATCTGCTATGACGAAAATTCATATCTCAGCATGAAATGATGTGAAGCATTATATCAAATTAAGACTTACTGTTTATTAATCATTTCTGAATCACTTTATGTTGATATCTTGAAGTGAAGCAAAAGCTAAGCACTGCGTTTCGTTTGCAAATCAATAATTAAACAGAAAGACAGAATCAGATGCTTGAACATTATTTGCAAGTGTATTTCAATTACAAGATGAATAACTAATCAGAGCTTTTGTCAATGATGATGTTTGCATATAACAACAGTGTACATGCTAGTATTAAAAAAACTTCACATGAACTTCTAAAGAAATACATTGCGAGCTTTGCAAAAACATCTGAGAACAGAACTTTAAAGAAAAAGACATTCTTAAATATAAAGTGAGCAGAATAACTATGAAGTATCAGAAAACATTTAAGAAAACTATGAAAATAAGTAGCAGAGCAGCAAGCAAAGTATTATAATGCTCATTATAAAGCTGCAAGTTTTCAAATGAAAGACAAAGTGCTTTTGCAAAGTATAAACATTCATACACTTCAATCAAAGAAAAAGATTGATTACAAACAATTGAGATCATTCAGAATATTGAAGAAGATCAACATACAAGCGTATAAGCTTGAACTATCTGAGAGATATGATACAATTCACTTGATTTTTCATGTTTTTTTATTGAAATTCTGACACTTGCGTGACGAGAATTCGAAGTCGCAAATTATTCTCATAGAAGAGAAAGAGAAATGAAAGATAAAAAAGATACTTGATCAGTGAATCAAGAAAGAAAAGATTAAATACTTAGTTCAATGAGCTGATTCATTTTTCTATGAAAACTTCTGAGAATCAATGAAAAATCTTAGCAATGCGAAGAAGATCATTAAGAACTATGAGATAGAAAGACAAGTACATCAGTTAACTGTGAAGAAGTCAAAGAAAAAAAAGAAAGACAGATCATGTAAGAGTCATGATTGAAAGAATATCAAAAGCGCAAAGACGTGAGTTTAAAAAGTTGATACTAAACTACAATTATAAAATTTCATGCAACATATGTTTTCTAAAAAAGAAGATGATGAATGCTGTGAAAGAATGAAGAAAAGAAGTGATCAATGATTGCAAGCAAGAACGTTGAAGTGAAGAAAAGAATTATTTATTCATCAGTGAATCTCATCATGCATTACTTGCTTCAGTCAATACTTACGAGATGAAGACAAAGTAACGTGATGACAATAAAAAGTGATGAAAACGAGAGAAATGAGAATTTCTACTCAACTGTTAAATACAATCTCACATGCTGAGAGAAAAAACTACTCACTCTTTCATTGTTAAAGATAAAGAGCAAGATTATCTCAAGCATGAGTGATGAAATGTTGAGTTATCGTTCACGCAGCGTGATGCATCATCAGCTGAAAAAGACACAAGACTAAATTCATCACGTAATTGTGCTTTTCTTCAAAGCAATACTTGCATTTGCGAGCACATTCAATGAGAACACGACACATGTGAATTGTCACTACGCTCAGATAATAAACGCAGCAACAGCATCAGATCTTCTGATCATGATGATTTAACATACATCAGCATTTATTGAACATGCAAAGATAAATATGTTTATCAGAAGTTGTAAGTTCAGTAATCAATGCAGCAAACGTGAAGAAAGCAGAAGAAGCAGACGTGACAGACGTGTTGAGATCATGTTTAGAATCTAATCACACTGCAGCGAGATAGTGCGTAGCTGAATAGAATGTTTGATCAATAAAGATAGCTATAACTAGAATATTAAGAATACAGAAGAAATCAAAGAAAGTTTCGAGCTGTATCTATAGTAGAGCAAAACAAAGAAAGCGAAGCAGATTTGCTTGAGTATTGAAAGCGCTAAAATAAAGTGTCGAGGCTAGAGATTTAACATGAGTCAAAACTTCTAGAGCTTATTGACTAGAAAACTTTATTCAATCTCGACACACTCATAACATTATCTTTTTCTCTTTAAAAGTCATGTCTCTATGACTTGTAATGTAGTTCATAGCATTGACGTAGAGTTTTGATGTCTGTCTTTCTATCAATCTTTCTATTGATTCAAATCAATTTGTCAAATGTCTATTGTAACAGACTCACTATGTGAGATAAAGTGATCATTGAAGCAGACTCACTAGTTGACTTGCTCATTGAAGAGATTGACTATTGACTTGCTCTTGAAGCAGACTCACTAGTTGCACGTGAACGTGAGATAGATTGATTCACTGATAGATAGAGTGATGAGAGTAGATATGTTATTGCATTGACGAAGAGTATCATTGAAGCAGACTCACTAGTCAACTTGCTCATTGAAAAGATCGACTATTGAACAGAGTTTGTTGACACAGATTATTTCAACTTGACTGATTCACAAGCTTTTTTGAGAGAAAGAGAGATTTGATGATTCTCTAGCAATCAATGACTGTATGTTCTCGTTGATTCTATTGATTGAGTGAATCAATGCTACTTAATGAGCAATAGATTCTCTAGCAATTCAACAGTTCTCTAAGTCATTGATTCTATTGATTCTCTGATGTTGTTCTGTCTTTCAATTGCGTCAATCATCAGATAAACAGATTTCTTTAGACTTATTCTATTCTAGTCGAGTATCTTGAACGAGTCTTGATATCAGTATCATATGATTCACGAATTCTTAATATAATGTTGAGATCATGCCTAGAATCTAATTACACTGCAGCGAGATAGTGCGTAGCTGAATAAAATGTTTAATCAATAGAGATAGCTATAACTAGAATATTAAGAATACAGAAGAAATTCAAGAAAGTTTCGAGCTGTATCTATAGTAGAGCAAAACAAAGAAAGCAAAGCAGGTTTGCTCAAGTATTGAAAGCGCTAGAATAGAGTGTTGAAGCTAGAGATTTAACATAAGTCAAAATCTTTAAAGCTTATTGACTAGAAAACTTTATTTAATCTCAATACACTCGTAACAAGACGTTGCAGTGATGATGACATAAAGAGAAATGTACATTTCAAGAAAATGAGCAGATTTCGCAAGCATGTTAGCATGATCTTGATGAGCGCAAATGCTGCTACTTATAATAATAATAATGATAATGATGATGATGTTGATACTGCTATGTCATTCATGTTAACTCATGAGCTGACTTGCATCACAACAACGTTGCAACGAAAGAAACTCATATCATGAGCTGCGAGCTATGCAAGATACACATAGCAAATCTCATGCTTCGTCAGTTTGAAAAAGCAGTACTCACGAAAGAATATGTTGAGACGAGACAAGAAGAAAAGAAAGAAAGAAAGAAAGCAAAGCTGAAGAGTTGATATCAACAATCTTGCACTAGCTTTGTTTATGCTTGTTAACATAATTAATTTATGACACTTTTACACAGATGCTAAAATGTTGAAGAAGTCATGATTATGCTATCAGCTACAAGAAGACAATACAATGCTATGAAGATTCAGAGATCAAGTCTTTAAAAGAAGATGCAGTTGTGAGAATGCATCTCATTGACTATGATGATGCGTGTCTGCAAGACTAGCTTGCAAGATTAGATCAAAGAAATTAATGAATGAATAAAGATAACAACTTGACAAAAGATGAAAACTCTGCAAGCTTTCGCTTTCATTTCTTAACAATTAGTTCTATCATCAATAAAGTATTATCTTATTATCTTTTACTACGCAGTTTTACGTAAAGAGATCTTGTCGTTTCACAGCATGCATTCAAGTTATTTATTGCAGAAGATTTTGTAAAAGCTTTACAAAATGAGTTTACTGTGTATGCTTTTATTATGATCAACGTTGTTAAAGAATTGATCATTGAACATTAAGTGAAAGCAATGAATAACATGATGAGTTGTATCACAAATGTGCTTGAAACACAGATTTTACTCGTTGAATTGAAAGAATACAAAGATGTATTCTTAATAAAAAGTGCAGACAAATTGTCTTTGAATGAAAATCATGATCATGCAATCGAAATCACTGCAGAATCATCATATGAATCATTGTATAATTTGTTGAACACAAAGTTAATGACTCTGAAACAGTATTTAAATGATGTTTTAGCAAAAGAATGAATTAAGTACTTCATCAACTCAACTGATATATTTATTTTATTCATTCTTAAAAAGAATGATAATCTTTATTTATGCATGAACTATTGAGATCTGAATAAGATCATTATCAAGAATCATCATTCACTGTCTTTAATTAATAAAACTTTAAACAGACTCAATTAAGTCAAGCAGTTCACTAAATTAAATTTGAAGAATATGTATCATCATTTCAGAATTCAGTATGAAGATGAGTGAAAAATAATGTTTCATACTCATTATGATCACTTCAAATATATGATTATGTCATTTAATTTGATCAATGCATTTATTATCTTTCAGACTTATATTAATAAAATCTTAACAAAGTTTTTAAATGACTTTTATATTATTTATTTGAATGACATTCTAATTTTCTTTGTAGAGAAGATTAATCACGTAAATCATATGAAGCAGATTTTGAAGAGACTAAGAAAGTTCAAGCTATATGTTAGCTTGAAGAAGTGTGCATTCTTCATCACTAAAGTGAACTTTCTAAAATTTATCATATTCACAGAAAATGTTTTGATGAATTTAAGTAAAGTAAACATTATCAAAACATGATTCAGATCAAAGATGTATTAAGAAATATAAGTTTTTCTGAGATTCATTAATTTCTATCAACATTTTATACATCACTACTTTCAGATAGCAAAGTCTTTAACAGAATTGCTGAAAGATAGTGTAAAAAATGTAAAAATAAACTCATTTTTATGATTAAATGAAGTGAAACAAGCATTTAATCAGCTTTATGACGTCTTTATGAAAGCATTTATATTAAGATACTTAGATTCAGAGCAATATATACACATTGAGATTGATGCATTCAACTATGCAGTCATGAGTATTTTGTTTCAGTCAGATGATGAAGATTAATGACATTTAATTGCATTCTGATTCAGAATGATGATAAACGTTGAAAGAAATTATGAAACATATGATCAGAAGCTTTTAGTCATAGTAATGATGTTTAAACAAATTTTTTTCTTTTTCTTTATTAAGTGCATGCAGTCTATGACTATGACACTGTCTAGACGCTGTGTGTGTGCTACGTTACATATAATCTGATCAAAGTCGCTACTTTATATCTTTTTATTGATCAATCATATTGATAGTTTGCACATACAAGCGCTCTCGCTCAAACTCTCGCAATCATACTTTCATTTTTCTTCGTCTCTTTGCATTCTTCGCGTTCTACTCTTTCATTTCTAATAGTCATTTTCTCATCGTAATTCAAGTATTTTTCAAATACTTTAATGTTGCAATTCTTTCAATCTTGATGATGAACAGTGTCAATATAATGTCTGTATTTTTGAGCTTAGCTTTTTTCTTAAGCTTTTTCTGCTTTGCTTTATAATATCTGCAGTTCAGCAGTAAATGCTTCGACGTTTGCCTTGCATTGCATATTTCATAGCATTTGTTTGAATTATTCTCTGATAATTGATGCAAATAACTCTTGAAATAATCATGTTTCATTTTTAGCTGAATAAAGATTGAAAACGTTAATCTATCAATTTTTCTCAGCTTTTTTAGTGATTTATGATTTAAATTCACATTTGATATGATCTTTTGATACTGATTTTTCAGATTTTTAATTATTGTAATTTCATCTCTTTGCAAATTTGCTTTTTGACGAAGCTTATGATAATTGCTTTCATGTTGTTGATATCTGATACTTCTTGAGCAGTAATTTTGATCAATTAATTTACTTTTTCGTTCTCAATAATGCTTTTGCAACTTGATATTCACTGTATGCGAATTTGACACTGTTTCTGACGTAAATTGGTCAAAATTTGACGTATATCATTGAATAATCTCACATTGACGTTGCTCTTTGCATTTAGTCTTTGCAAAGTTATTTGACTGTTCATATACACTCAAATTTCGCTGTTTTTGAGTGCTTTTTCGCTGCACATTGCGATTGCATCGCTAATAGCTTGCAGTTTCGCTTTCGTTATGATAATTTTGCCTGAAATGCTTATCGCTTTGCTGCATCTAATGAGTTTCTGCGTAAATATCACTGTTGTTTCAATTTCTGTTTCAACTTCTGCTATCTTTTTTCGAATTTGCGATGCATCTGTGTACATTACTATGTTTTTCGCCTTTTTGATAATTCTTTCTAATTTTCTATAGTATGTATTGATTGTATCGCAAGCTTAGTCTTTTGCAAATTCGATTTAAAGTTTTGCTAAATGCTTGATTTCTTGCTCTCATGATTTCTTGAAGTGAGAAATTTCGATTTCTTTTATTGAATTCAGTGTTTTTTGCACTTTGTTCAATATTCAATATATCTGCGTAAGTCTGTCTTTGCACTTCTTAGCTTTTCAAGATACATTCATTTTCATCTTGTTTCAGTTCAGATATTTCAATGTGTTCAGATTTAGATTCAATTCAGTAAAGTATTAAGATGAGTACGAAATAAATGTTCTTTTTCTGATAGAATGTAGCTATCTAAAAAGCTTTCTCAGTTTTCGTCACTGAAGCGAAGCAACATTGATCATATGACAACGACGTTCGAGGAAAAAATCGAGATACTGCGAGAAAAGTTCTTTCTCTCATCTTCTCAAGCGAATGTCAGCAACATCGCAGAATCATTCATATCTCTGACAGTCTCATTCAATTCACGCATCACAGAAGATGAAGTGAAGCAGACAATCAGACGAGTAAAAGCAGACAAAGCGTTGAATGCTTCAGATATTTCAAACAGAGCGCTTCAAGCGAGTCTTGCAGAACTGATCTCAGTACTGACGAGTTTATTCAATGCATGCATAACACACAAGTATCATTTGAAGCAGTTCAAAAAGACTCAGACAATAGTACTACGCAAATCAAAGAAAAGCGACTATATCAATTCGAAGACGTATCGACTCATTGCTTTGCTCGATATCATGAGCAAAGCGCTGAAGTCAATCATGATCAAAAGACTGAGTGACATAGTCAAGACTCATCACATGCTATCAAATGCTCAAATGAGAGCGAGACGCAAGCGATTCATGATCTTGACGTTAAATCTACTAGTAGATCAAGTTCACACAGTGTGAGACTGTGAAATCAAATATATGATCTTCATGCTAAGCTTAGACGTCGTCGAAACGTTCAATCGAGTCTCACATGTCAGACTTCTGCACACGCTGAAAATGAAAAGAACGTCGAGCTACATAATCGAATGAACACGCAGCTTTCTAGAGAATTGAGAGACGTCGCTAATATTCGATGAACAAACGAGCAACATGCGCGAGATAAACGCAGGCATATCGCAGAGATTTCTCATTTCATCGATTCTCTTTCTATTCTTCAACGCAAGTCTAATCGAAAAATGCGAAGCACTGAGAATTAAAATCGAAGTGCTTGACTTCGTAAACAATATTAACATTCTAGTCTACAACAGATTCACTGAAGAAATCTGCAGAACACTGAGCAAAGCACATGACGTCTGCGCAAAATGAGCTCGCACTCATGACGCAACGTTCGCATCAGAAAAGTACGAGCTCACACATTTCACTAAAAAATCGAAGAGATTTGACATGATGACTAGCATACAAATAGAAAGCTCAGTTATCAAATCAAAATCAGACGTACGAGTTCTAGAAATGCAACTGAACATGAAACTGCAATGAGACGCGCATCTTCGACAAATAGAGATGAATCACGTCACAAGAATGCTGACACTTAGTCATCTTAAAGTCTTCACATGAGAAGCTATCTTCACAAAAGCGAGACAAGTATGCTCAGCAGTAGTGAGATCAGAAATCGCATTCAAAGCGTCAGTCTGACATCAGCGCGACAAGAAAGATGAACTGTCGAGCAAAGAACGCAGACTAGAAACACTTCAGAATCAGACTCTGCATCATGTAGCAGAAGCATTCAAAAGAGTAAACATTGAAACTCTAGAGACAGAAACATACATGAGTTCGCTACATGTTCATCTGAACATGCTACAGAACAAGATCACGCTACACAGTCGAGTCAACGATTGAACACAAGAGATCAGACAAGCATGCAAACTAATACGCGTTTGCTTGATGAAAGTTAATCGCGTCATTTCTCGCTCACTCGTCATCAAGAAAATAGTACTTCTGAATGTCTTCATTCAAGAAGATGCGAAGATACAGTTGAGATGCAGACGACACACTTTCTTCTTCACAATAATTTCAACAAGCGATAGCATCGCAATAACGCAGTATCACAAAGATCAATGAAATCAACAATGAGAAAAGTACAGAGAACATGTCGCAGACATCAATGCAATCTCAGCACAAAGATCGCATCTGAGCAATAAGACAATAAAGATGCGTGATGATCTTCAGAAAGCAGAAAGCACTCTTGCAATGCACATCAGAATTAAACGCATAGATCTGAATGCTTATCTGCACTCTAGAAACGTTTCAGGCACGAATAGCTCGCGATGCGACTGCGAATGAAGTCATCAGACGACGAAGCATGTACTCATGCACTGCTCAAACTGATCGCATCTGCGATCAAGAATGTTACAAGATGCTGACTTCTCAAACTATCAAATAATTGTCGTCATCACGAAGAGTTTCAAAGCAGTAGCGAAGATGATGATGAAAACGAAGCTCTTGAAGCAATTTAGAGTGACTAGAACACTCGTTCTCTAATGTGCAATCAACGCGAACAAATTTGATACATAGTCTCAAAACTCACTGTTTCGACTGCGTGAAGCAGTCGTGTAGACTGCGAGTGATTTTCTACCTCAGAGAGTTTTGTTCACTCGATACAGATAGCACAGAGTTTCTCATGAGTTGATCTAATCGATGTCACAAAAGTGTATGAATTTATTATTATTCTGATAGAATGTTTTTTCAATAATTCAACTATTCAAATTGCATAGTTCTTACACTTTTGATTTAATCATATCTTCATTGACGAGATTTCAACTTCTATTTGCACAGCATTTATTGATGATGTTCAAAACACACTCAGAATTTTTTATAATGCAGCATTTTGCAGTTTGCGAAATTTGACTAAGTAGCTTTTTTGATTATTTCATCATATTTCGACGTCATAATCGCTAATAGACGTGATGCATGTCAGATATAGCTGCTTTTCTGATTTAATATTTAGTTCTCACTCGCTATTCATTAATCTAAACAACGAGTGTAGCGTTTTTGTGACTGTCGCAATTTTCGTTTGCACATGAACTTTGAAGTTGAGCTTTTGATTCAGTCAAACTTCTAGTCATTGTACATATGTTTTTGATTTTATGATCATGTTATTGAGTAGAATAATCATTTGATTGAATGTCATCTTATGACTTTCAAAGTGTATCAATTCAGATTTTGAGTCATCAAATTGCACTGCGTTTTTCTTTGCTCATGTAAAAGCGATTTTTGCTGCATTTTTCAGCGTTTTTACATTCTTATCAATATTCTTTTTCTTCATGTATAGTGTTACGTCATCAATGTAGCTGAATAACTGTAGATTTTCAATCTTTGCGCGAATTTTCGAAAATAAGTATTGAATATAAATTAGAAATAAAATGAGCGAAATAGATGAATCTTATGATATTTCTGTGATTATTTTCTTTGATTTCTGACGTTCATCATCAAATGCTAAGTCAATAACTCGATTTTGTAAGAAGCATTTTACTCACTTGATTAAATTGATCAATATTTTCAATTTAATCAATATTTTAATCAGCTGTTTCAGTGCAACATGATCAAAAGCTTCTTTGATATTTAAAAGTAAACAGATAAGCGTGTTTTCGCGACTTTTTGTCATTTGTGCGTCATGTACTAGATTTAGTATCGCGACTATAGCTGATCTTTGTTTTCTGTCTTTCATTTGATTAAAATTCAGCAGCTTGTCGTTAATTTCAGCTGTGTAAGACAGTCGTACTGCTATTATTTTTTTCTGCTACTTTGTTTGAACAGTTTAGCAGCGTAATAATTCTGTATGTCTTTGAAATTAAATAATTCAACTTGTTTGATTTTTTCAGAATAATTCTCGTGTCTTCACGTCATATCTTCGAATGATAATCATTTTTAATCAAATCTGAGTACACTAAATTGAAGATTTTCAATATGCTTTTGTACGCTCGCTGTATGATTGCAAATGACATATCATCTGATTCGAGTGCTTTTCTGAATGCTGAGAAGTTAATCACGTGCTTGATTTTCTCTTTGATAACTCTTGATCACTGTATACTTTCATTCAATAGTAATTCTTCATTGATTTGAATTTTCGAAGATGATAAGTACATTGCTTTCAGAAATGTCTTGCACTTTTCATTGAATTCAATTTTCAATTCTTTTTGCCAGTTTTGTATCAAGAATAGCTTTTCAATTAGACGTGATTTAGTAAACTTGTATGTTTGAAACATTTCTTTTTCTTTGACGTTGTTCAAAAAATTGATTCAGAATTGATTTTTGATCAGCTTTATTGCATCATGATACGAATTTCACATTTGTTTTATCTTTGCTCATGCATCATCATTTCTACATCTTTTTCAGATTCATTTATCGAAAATATGTTGCATACATTGCATGCAACATACATAAGACACGATCTTTATGCTGATTTTTCTCTTAGCGAGAGATAGTTTCTCGCAGCAGATTCACAGTTCAAAATGAGCAAAATCTCTAATTGCTTTAATTTTGACAGTTTACTTCTTAAGCATGAGTTGCAGATGTTTCGTCTGTGATACACATGTATATCACAGTCGATTTCTTCTTTAATCACATCAACATACGCTACTGTTTTTTTAAACTATACAAATAATGTTTTTGACTAAAGATTGATTTTATCATCAAGACATTCAAGAGTCAAAGCTCAGTGAAGAGATGAAATTCTTAAGATTGACAATCATCATCATTGTATATCACATCTTGCAGATGCTCACTTCGCTTATAAGATGTGCAACTCATCTGTTTCATGTTATTTGTAAAGATCTTTCTTATGCAAATTGATTGTATCTTGCAGAAATATTCATATGTTACACTTTTAATCAGATAGCGTAGTTTAATCATTCTTTACTAATTTACTTATATCTCTCTTTTCTTAACGAAGTCTTCTCATCAATGTATCATCTATGTATAGAATGTCTGCGTTTGAATATTTGTTAAACAATATTAACAAGACTTTTAAGTTTGCTTGTGTCAAACTTAACAAGACTCATGAATTGCTCATGTTGTAATAACAGACATGCAGTCTTAACAAGATTTATATGTAGTTAGCATGTAAATTTAAAGAATGTTCATGATTCAAGTTCTTTCTGCTAATCATTCTCAACAGATCAAACATAAAAGTATTCTGTCTCAGTTCTTGTTATCGCGACGACAAGATGCTGAATCGAATGATTTTCATAAGCGATTTTCCTCATAGTTCTGCATTCTATTTGACTTTCTCATCTGCATGCAGATTGCTTTGTAGCATGCGCATTGAGATTATCAAAGTCTGCGCGATCGCGAAAACTCTGTATGCGATCAACGCACAGCGCTTCATCATCACGCAGCATATTGATGTCATTCAAACTTTTGATAATCTTTAAACTTTACTGTAGCTAAACAGTAGATTTGTAGTCAGCATCATGTACAGATGAGCTTCATCGCTGATCGATGCAGATAAAGAGACTGCGCGAAAGAATTGAATTTGCAGTCAATCAGCTAAGACAAGCAATATCAGAACAGAAAGAGACTATAAATTATAACTTAATTTACATTCAAAGAGCATATAACAAAAGCATAGAAAACTCGATTCAGAAGCAAATTGATCAACTTCAAAGTTAAACAAACAACAAACTGAAGATTATTCTACAATTGATTCAACAAAATGCTGAAAACATCAAAAAGAAAATCAATGCAAAGCAAATGACAAAGAATTCGTAAATCTCGCAGAAGACGCAGAATTCGCAAACGTCGCAAGTCATGCAAAATTCGCAAAAATCAACGCAGAAGCTCTCACATATGTGCAAAAAGCAGCTCAAGTCACAAGCGTAAATGCAAATGCAAACATAAATGCAAATGTGAATGCAAATGCAGACGAATGAAATCTGATCATCAAGAAATTCTCGTTAAAATCACAAGAAATATCATATCATGAAAGAAGACTTATTGTCAATCTCAAAAATGAGAACTGAACTTTAAAGATGATGAAAATGCGAGACTTGATGAATAACACGTTGAAAAAGACGAAAATTAATCTAATAATCATCATGATAGTCAAAATGCAAAAGAGAAACAACATTGTTCTGATGATCTTGAAAAAATACATCGCAGACGTCTTACTAGCGTAAAGAGCAATATGAGAGCATGTTTTTGATGTTAAAAGCTTTAAGAAAGATGAGAAATGACACATACACAGTCTGAAAATCAAAATCTTCAACATGAAAACTGAATTAAAGTTCTTTAACCTTAAATTGAAACTAATAATCAATTCTATATAATTATTTAAAAGCGAAAACCGATCATGAAATAGATACGCATCGACGATTTTAGCTTTCAAAATCGAGACAGAAGCACAAAGACATTTGAAAAAACGACTTTTAGCTGCGAGATCAACATATCAAACAGTTGAATATAGAAACTATTGATCAAATGATTAATGTCAAAAATGTCAAATCTTTGAACATTTACAGAACAAATGTAACAGATCATCAAGATGCTTGTACTGCAAGCGAAATCATCAGATCTGAGAGCATAAATGTTAACTATTTACGTGCAAAGACAAGCAATCATGCAATCACATGATTTCTAATTGCTGCAACTGTCAAAATGCGCACTTCGTAAATAGCATAATGTGCAAAACATATCAGACAGCTCAGTCTATTAGCTCACAAAAAGATCATCTAGTCACAGAATTGTATAAAGTATTGCAGTTGAAATGTCACAAAACAATGCAAATGACGAAAGCTTTGCAAACATGTTCAATATTCGAACTTTACAGCATAATTAGGTAAAATCAACGCAAATTATGCACGCATGCATGAAATTTGCAAAAAACAAAGCAAATATTGTTATACTACAAGAATCATGAATAAAAGACGAGAATATAACAATTTCGCATTCGTCGTTTATCTGCATCAAATCAAATGTTCAGAATACTCATGTCAAAGTATTAATATTTATTGCGAAAAATGCAAAGAAATTTACATGCACATCAAGATCAAACATAGTCAATAGCGAAGATATGCAAGCGATATCAATAGTGAATAATAAAATTCAAAGAGAAATTTTATTGTTCAATATTTACAACGAAAAGTTACAAAATACAGATAATGAGCAATTATACATGATTGAGCGAGAATTAGCAAAAGTTATGCTAAATTCTGAGCAAAAAGTTATTATCGTCGAAGACTTTAATGCACATTATAGCTGATGAAACGCAAAAAATTCAAACTTTATTAGAACGAAAGCGTTAATAAACTGAGTAAATTTACATAAGTGCAATCTGATTAACACTTCTGATATAAACACATATCACAGCTATTTAAGTCAGTTAAGCTTGATACTTGATTTAGCATTTGCATCAAAGAATATGCATAATCACATCAAGAATTGACATATAAACAAGAATGCAGACACAGAATTTGATCATAAAGTAATTTCATTTACAATAGTTATAAAAAAGATGAAGTTGATCGAAAATTTATTGAACGCATCATACAATTTACAAAAAGTCGACTGAAAAGACTTTGATGAGCATTTGCAAAAGACGAAAGACAAAATGATTGTCAAGATGCAAAGAATCACGAGTTTAGAAGCAAAAGTCATTTATTTGACTGAATGCATCAAGAATACAGTGAAATTATTTGTATTTAAACAGCGAATATGCGTAAAATTAAAACTCTGATGAAACAAGAAGCTCATCGAAATGTGAAAGATGTTATCATCAAAAAAGCGAATCTGAAAAAGATGCAGAAATGATGACACATGAGTAAAGAGAGTGCAAATGTGAAATTTGTATCATAATGCAATAAAGCTGATCAAAAACCAATTCTGAATCAATTTTTTAAACAACGTCAAAGAAAAAAAGTGTTTCAAGCATACAAGTTCACTAAATCACGATTAATTGAAAAGCTATTCTTGATACAAAACTTGCAAAAAGAATTGAAAATTGAATTCAATGAAAAGTGCAAGACATTTCTGAAAGCAATGTCTTTGAAAATTCAAATCAATAAAGAATTACTATTGAACGAAAGTATACAGTGATCAAGAGTTATCAAAGGGAAAATCAAGCACGCTATCAACTTCTCAGCATTCAGAAAAGCATTTAAATTAGATGATATATCATTCGTAATTATACAGCGAGCGTATAAAAGCATATTGAAAATCTTCAATTTAGTGTATTCAGATTTGATTAAAAATGACTATCATTTGAAAATATGACGTGAAGGCACGAAAATTATTCTGAAAAAATCAGACAAGTTGAATTATTCAATTTCGAAGACATACAAAATTATCACACTGCTAAACTATTTAGACAAAGTAGCAGAAAAAATAATAGCAGTACAACTGTCTTACACAGCTGAAATTAACGACAAGCTGCTGAATTTTGATCAAATAAGAGGCAGAAAACAAAGATCAGTAATAGACGCAGTACTAAACTTAGTACATGATGCGTAAATGACAAAAAGTCGCGAAAACACACTTATCTGTTTACTTCTAAATGTCAAAGAAGCTTTTGATGATGTTACATTGAAACAGCTGATCAAAATATTGATTAAATTGAAAATATTAATCAATTTAATTAATTGAGTAAAATGCTTCTTACAAAATCGAGTTATTGACTTAGCATTTGATGATGAACGTCAGAAATCAAAGAAAATAATCACAGAAATATTGCAAGATTCATCTATTTCGCTCATTCTATTTCTAATTTATATTCAATACTTATTTTCAAAGATTCGCGCAAAGATTGAAAATCTACAGTCACTCAGCTACATTGACGACGTAATATTATACGTGAAGAGAAAGAATATTGATAAGAATGTAAAAACGCTGAAAAATGCAGCAAAAATCACTTTTACATAAGCAAAGAAAAATGCAATGCAATTTGATGACTCAAAATCTGAATTGATACACTTTGAAAGTCACAAGACGACACTCAATCAAATAATTATTCTACTCAATAACATGATCATAAAATCAAAGATATGCGTATGATGACTAGAAGTCTGACTGAATCGAAAGCTCAACTTCAAAGTTTATGTGCAAATGAAAATCATGACAGTCACAAGAATGCTACACTCATTGTTTAGATTAATGAATAGCGAGTGAGAACTAAATGTCAAATCAGAAAAGCAGCTATATTTGACATGCATCACGTCTATTAGCGATTATGACGTCGAAATATGATGAAATAATCAAAAAAGCTACTTAGTTAAATTTCGCAAACTGCAAAACGCTGCATTATGAAAAATTCTGAGTGCATTTCAAGCATCATTGATAGATGCTATGCAAATAGAAGTTGAAATTTTATCAATGAAAATATGATTAGATCAAAAGTGCAAGAACTATGCAATTTGAATAGTTGAGTTATTGAAAAAACATTCTATCAGAAAAAGAACATTTATTTCGTACTCATCTTAATACTTTATTGAATTGAATCTAGATTTGAACACATTGAAATATCTGAACTGAAACGAGATGAAAATGAATGTATCTTAAAAAGCTAAGAAGTGCAAAGACAGACTCACGCAGATATATTGAATATTGAACAAAGTGCAAAAAACACTGAATTCAATAAAAGAAATCAAAATTTCTCACTTCAAGAAATCATGAGAGCAAGAAATCAAGCATTTAGCAAAACTTTAAATCGAATTTGCAAAAGACTAAGCTTGCGATACAATCAATACATACTATAGAAAATTAGAAAGAATTATCAAAAAGGCGAAAAACATAGTGATGTACACAGATGCATCGCAAATTCGAAAAAATATAGCAGAAGTTGAAACAGAAATTGAAACAACAGTGATATTTACGCAGAAACTCATTAGATGCAGCAAAGCGATAAGCATTTCAGGCAAAATTATCATAACGAAAGTGAAACTGCAAGCTATTAGCGATGCAATCGCAATGTGCAGCGAAAAAGCACTCAAAAACAGCGAAATTTGAGTGTATATGAACAGTCAAATGACTTTGCAAAGACTAAATGCAAAGAGCAACGTCAATGTGAGATTATTCAATGATATACGACAAAATTTGATCAATTTACGTCAGAAACAATGTCAAATTTGCATACAGTGAATATTGAGTCGTAAAAGCATTATTTAGAATGAAAAAGTAGATCAATTGATCAAAATTGCTGCTCAAGAAGTATTAAATATCAACAACATGAAAGCAATCATCATAAGTTTTGTCAAAAAGCAAATTTGCAAAAAGATGAAATTACAATGATTAGAGATCTGAAAAAGCAGTATCAAAAAGAAAAATCAGTATTGAAAGATCATATCAAATGTGAATCTAAGTCATAAATCACTAAAAAAGCTGGGAAAAATCGATAAATTAACGTTTTCAATCTTTATTCAGCTGAAAATGAAACATGATTATTTCAAAAGTTATTTGCATCGATTATCAGAGAATAATTTGAACAAATGTTATGAAATATGCAATGCAAGACAAACGTTGAAGCATTTACTGCTGATTTGCAGACATTATAGAGCAAAGCAGAGAAAGCTTAAGGAAAAAGCTCAGCTCAAAAACACAAACATTATAATGACATTGTTCATCATCAAGATTGAAAGAATTGTAACACTAAAGTATTTGAAAAATACTTGAATTACGACGAGAAAATGATTATTAGAAACGAAAGAGTAGAACGTGAAGAATGCAAAGAAACGAAGAAAAACAAAAGTATGATTGTGAAAGTTAAAGCGAAAGCACTTGTATATGCAAACTATCGATGTGATTGATCAATGAAAAGATATAAAGCAGCGACTTTGATCAGATTACATGTAACGTAGCATATACACAGCGTCTAAACAGTATCATAGTCATAAACTGCATGCATTTAATGAAGAAAAAAAATAAAAAATAAAAAAATCATTGACAATCATCATTTCTTTGAGAATAAACTTTTGAATCTTTAGAGACTCAAGTTTGTGAACTCTTTCAAGATGATTCTTCACACAAGTTGCTGTCATCAATTTCTTGTAAAGAATTTTCTGATGAGCAGTGAATGTCTTCAGAGCAACGTTCTCTTCTTCATTCTTAATCGCACTATCATGAATTTTCTGCAGACGAAAAAATTCATTAATAGTTGAAATGCAGATGTCGAAAATCTAGACATCGAATCATGAGCATTTAGCAAATGTATCATATAAGTATACTCATTGCAATACAGAAACTTTCATTACTTGCACAGCGAGCACACTTCTTGTACATTGTCTTCTTCTGAAAGATGACATCACATCACAATACTTTATTCTTAATGTGTAGAACTTAAGCACACTTTATACAAATCATTCTATCTAGAGTTTTGAAATCAGTAACACTTCTTTCGCTTATTTTCACAATTGACAGCTGAAAAGCATCTGTAACGACATCAAGAAGTGAAATAAGCGAATCTCATCATTATTCTTCAATTTCGCGAAGTCTGTGAATTTAACAAAATTGTCAACAAAGCATCAATGATTATTTCTTTCTTCATCATCTTTCGAATTTTCTCTTCAATAGCTGAAATGTATTTGAAAGTTTGAATAGTAAAAGCAATGAACTTTCAATCAGAATTTAACAACATCTGCATCATCATGAGTGATTCAGCATTAGCAGCATCATGATCATCACGTCTGATCAATGTCTTTTGAGCAGACTTATGATACTGTTAATTGCAGTAATAGTTGTGAAATCTCAAATTGTAACATCACTTACTTTTGTAATGATCTTGACTTGATCATCAGTCAACTTCATCATTTTACGACTTTCTTTGAGCATTGCTGCATATTCACGACTCATGATTTAAATCTCTTACTCTTACTATACAAATATACTCAAAGTTTGTTAAAAGTAATCACATAATGATAAAAATATAATCATGATTGAAAAAAGATGAAGTTGAAGAAAATGAGAAGTTGAAAGAAACTGAAAGAGTGATAAACAAATCAACAATTATTATTCACTTTTGTTTACGCTTTATTGTCTTAACAACATCATTTACTTGAAAGATAAACAATGCTTATGTGCTATTTACACGTCATCATTGCTATCATCTACATCAACTACACATTACATATACTATTTATAATGTCAGTTTGTTTAGCTCGTTCAACTAGATGATTAAACAGCAAATTTGAAAGCTCACGTCAAAGTGATCAGCTTTTACAATACACAGATTGAGCATTGCATCGCAATGCTCACAAACAATTCAAAGCTTATCTAGTCTGCTCAACTAAATAATCAAACAGCAAATGAAAGCTCACGTCGAAGTGATCAACTTTCACAACACATCGATCGCTCATTTAGCTCACTTAACTAAATGATCAAACAACAAATTCAAAAGCTTATGTTGAAGTGATTAACTTTTGCACACAGATTAAAGCTCATTTAGCTTACTTAACTAGATGATCAAATAGTGAACGAAAGCTCACGTCAAAGTGATCAGCTTTCATAATACATTGATTAATCATTTAGTCTTTTCATCTAGATGATTAAACAGCAAACTTGAAAGCTCACGTTGAAGTGATCAACTTTCATAATACACTGATTGATCATTTAGTCTTTTCATCTAGATGATCAAATAGCAAACTTGAAAGCTTACGTTGAAGTGATCAGCTTTCATAATACATTGATTGATCATTTAACCTCTTCATTTAGACGAGCAAACAGCAAATTCAAAAGCTCACGTCAAAGTGATCAGCTTTTATAATACATTAATCAATCATTTAATCTTCTCATCTGAATGATTAAACAGCAAACTCGAAAGTTCACGTTGAAGTGATCAGCTTTTATACACAGATCAAAGTTCATTTAGCTTGCTTGACTAAATGATCAAACAACAAACGAAAGCTTACGTTGAAGTGATCAGCTTTTATACATAAATCAAAGCTTATTTAACTTACTTAACTAAATGATCAAACAGCGAACGAAAGTTCATGTTGAAGTGATTAGCTTTCACAATTTCAATTTGTTAATATGATCACTTGATTATATAGACAGATTGCATGCTCATATGCGTACACAAACGATCTGACTGAGCAATGAGAAGATATACTGCAGCAACTAAAGCTAGAATACATGTAATTTAACTTACACACAGCGCTTCAGTGCAACTGTTTAGATAGATAGCATCGTGTTTCATAGTCATAAACTGCATAAGCACGTAAAACTTGAAGAAATAATTTTTTTTTATCTATAATGTCATCTATACGCATTATAATCAAAGACAAATCATCATTCAATCAAAAGTTTCTTTTTTTCTTGTTTTCTCACAGAGATTTGAAGATTTTTATCGAAAGCTTCTAGAGTGAATCAATGAATGCACATCATCATTTATCAGAATAAACAAAGACATTAATTATTGAGATTGAGAATGAACTTACTTAGAAGAAAAGACAATTGTCATAATGAATTGACACATAAGAATTAAATCAGAAACTAGAATCAAAGATTGAATTGAAGATCAGATCTAAGCTAGCTCTGAAACTCTGTGACTTTGTCAAGACATTGTTTAGATTACGTCATATTTTCAACTTAATATGTCATGAATTATGTTGTGTTCAACTTGACAATGCTTAACAAACTCTCTATAGTCGATCAATTCTCTTGAGTTATCAAGAACTTCTTAATAATTAGCTCTATCATAATATATACTCATTCTGTGTCTGCTTAAAATATCACATTGTCATATTACTCTTATAGATCTCATCTATTCATTTAGTAAACTTGATCATCACAAAAGCAATGATTTCAATCATATGACAGAATCATTTGAAGAAAAAATGAAAATATTATGAAAGAAGTTCTTTTCATTCTCTTTTTAAACAAACATCAGCAACATTTCAAGACCATTTATATTGCTAACAATGTCATTCAATTCAGTCTTATCACAAGATGAGATGAGACAGATGATACAATAAGTAAAAGTTGACAAAGCATCAAATGCATTCAAAATTTTAAATAAAGCACTTTGAGTGAGCTTAATGAAACTGACTTCAATACTAATCAGTTTGTTCAACGCATGTGTAATTCATAAATATCACTCAAAGCAGTTCAAAAAGACTCAAACAATAGTACTATGCAAATCAAAGAAGAGTGACTACATTGATTTAAAGACGTATCAATTCATTACTTTGCTTGACATCATGAATAAGACACTGAAATCAATTATGATCAAAAGATTAAGCAATATTACTGAGACTCATTTTATGCTTTCAAACGCTCAAATGAGAGTAAAACGCAAGTGATTCATGATTTCAGCGTTGAATCTACTAATAGATTAAGTACATGCAGTATAAGACTGCAAAATCAAGTATGTGATCTTCATGCTTAGTCTAGATATCACTGAAGCATTTAATCATGTCTTGCATATCAGACTTCTGCATATTCTGAGAATGAGAAAAACATCAAACTACATAATTAACTGAACTTGTAACTTTCTGAAAGACAGAGAATCATCGCTGATGTTTGATGAATAAATCAGCGCAATGCAATAAATAGATGCTGACATATCACAGAGATTTCTCATCTCATTAATTCTCTTTCTATTCTTCAACATAAGTTTAATTGAAAAGTGCAAAACATTAGAAATTAAAATCGAAATACTTGACTTCATAAATGATATCAATATTCTGATCTACAATAAATTCACAGAATTAATCTGCAAAACATTAAGCAAAGCACATGATGTTTATACAATGTAAGCTTGAACACATGATGTCACATTTACTTCAAAGAAGTATAAACTTACACATTTTATATGAAAGTCAAAAAGATTCAACATGATGATCAGTTTATGTATTAAAAACTTGATAATAAAGTTGAAGTTGAATGTATGAATTCTTGAAGTTTAACTGAACATGAAACTATAATAAGATTTGCATCTTCATCAAATAGAAGCAGATCATGTCATCAAAATGCTGATGCTTAGTCAACTTAAAGTCTTCACTTGAGAAACTACATTTGCAAAGACGAGATAGATATACTCAGCAGTAATAAGATCAAAAATAACGTTCAAAGCATCAATATGATATCAACGTGATAAAGAAGAAGAATTGTCGAGCACAGAATAATGATTAGAAACTCTTCAAAATTAAGCATTACATTATGTGACAAATGTCTTTCAAAAAGTAAACATTGAAACGCTGAAAGTTGAAACATATACATTCTCACTTTATGTTCATTTAAACAAGTTACAGAATCAAATTACACTACACAGTTGAGTTGACAATAGAACGCGAAAGACTCAGCAAGCATGCAAGATTATACATGTTCATTTGATAAAAACTAATCAGTTCATCTTTCACTCTTCAACTTTTAAAAAAACAATGTTTCTGAATGTTTCAATTCACAAAGAAGTAAAAATATAGTTTAGATGCAGATGATTTGACTCTTCAACATTAATCTCAATGAATGAACATGCAATTGCACAGTTTTTCTTTTCTTTTTTTTCTTTCTTCAAGTTTTACGTGCTTATGCAGTCTAAAACTATGAAACACGATGCTATTTATTTAAATAGTAGTACTGAAGCGCTGTATATATGTTAAATTACATGTAATTTAGTCATAATTGCTGCTGTATATCTTCTCATTGAGCAGTCAGATCATTAGAGTGTGCATATGAGCGCACGACATGTTTATATAATCAAGTAATCATATAAACAAATTGAAATTATGAAAGCTGATCACTTCAACGTAAGCTTTTGAATTTGCTGTTTGATCATCTAGTTGAGCAAGCTAAATGAGCAATCAATGTGTTGTGAAAGTTGATCACTTTGACGTGAACTTTCGTTCACTGTTTGATCATTTAGTTGAGCAGACTAAATAAGCTTTGAATTGTTTGTAAGCATCACGATGCAATGCTTAATCTGTGTATTGTGAAAGCTGATTACTTCAACATGAGCTTTTGTTTGCTGTTTGATCATCTAGTTAGTCAAACTAAATGAGCAATCTGTATATTGTGAAAGCTGATCACTTTGATGTAAGCTCTCATTTACTGTTTGATTATCTAGTTAGTCAGACTAGATGAGTAATCTGTGTATTGTAAAAGCTGATCACTTCAACGTAAGCTTTTCAAATTTGTTGTTTGATCATTTAGCTGAGTGAGCTAAATAAGCAATCGATGTATTGTGAAAGTTGATCACTTTGACATAAGCTTTCATTCGCTGTTTAATCATTTAATTGAGCAGACTGAATGAGTTTTGAATTGTTTGTGTACATCATGATGCAATGCTCAATCTGTGTATTGTGAAAGCTGATCACTTCAACATAAACTTTCAAATTTACTGTTTGATCATTTAGCTGAGTGAGCTAAATGAGCAATTGATGTATTGTGAAAGTTGATCATTTTGACGTGAGTTTTCGTTCGCTGTTTGATCATTTAGTTAAGCAGACTAGATAAGTTTTGAGTTGTTTGTGAGCATTGCAACGCGATGCTCGATCTGTGTATGTGAGCATAACATGCGCATATCGCGCTGTTACTGCTTTGTTGATGAGATTGTTCAGCTCTTCTGACAAGCATAACTTGCAGAAGATTCATAGTCAGCATCTTGTACAAATAAATCTCGTTGTTGATTGCAATTGCACAGTTTTACAAGAGTCAATAAAATTTTAGATGAGAAAACTACAAAAAACACATCGCAAACATTAATACAACTTTCGCTCAAAGATCTCATTTATTCAAGAAATCAATAAAAAAGCGTGATGATTTTCAGAAGATTAAAAGCATTCTTGCAACTTACATCAGAATTAAATGCATAAAGCTAAATGTTTATCTGCACTCAAGAAACGTTTCAAGCATGAATAGTTCTTGATGCAACTGCGAATGAAATCATCAAATTATCAAGCATATTCTTATGCATTGCTTAAACTGAATGCATCTTTGATTAAATATAATTTAAAACATTGACTTCACAAACTATTGAATCATTATTGCAATCACGAAGAGTCTCAAGATGACAGCAAGAATGATGATGAAAACAAAACTTTTAAAGCAGTTCAAAGTGACAAAAGCACTCATTCTTTAACATACAATCATCGCGAACAAATTTGATACATAGTCTCAGCTTTATCGTTTTGACTGCGTGTAGCAGTTGCATAAATAGCGAGCGATTTTCTACCTCAGAGAGTTTTGTTCACTCAACACACGTAGCATAAATTTCTCTCATGAGTCGATCTAATCGATGTCACAAGAGTGTAAGAATTTATTATTATTATTATTAATCAAACTTAACTTATTATTGAAGTTAAGCTTACATGCTTCATCATGTTATAACAATGATTTGTTCAATATAATATACTAAATGTATAATTAAAAAAATCACTATGTTATTAATTATAAAGATGAAAAGATTAAGAATAAATTCAAAAAATTTGATGTAAATTGAGTATTCATTGATTCAATGTTGCATTTTTTTTTAATTTCTTCATTAAGTGCATGCAATCTATGACTATGACATTGTCTAGATGCTGTGTATGTGCTACGTTACATGTAATCTGATCAAAGTCGCTGCTTTATATCTTTTCATTGATTAATCACATTGATAGTTTATGCATATAAGCATTCTCGCTTAAACTCTTGCAATTGTACTTTTATTTTTCTTTATTTTTTTGCACTCTTCATGTTTTACTCTTTCATTTCTAATAGTCATTTTCTCATCGTAATTCAAGTATTTTTCAAATACTTTAATGTTACAATTCTTTCAATCTTAATGATGAACAGTATTAATATTATATTTGTGTTTTTGAACTGAGCTTTTTTCTTAAACTTTCTCTGCTTTGCTCTATAATGTCTGCAGTTTAGCAGTAAATGTTTCGACGTTTGTCTTGCATTACATATTTCATAGCATTTGTTCAAATTATTTTCTGATAATCGATGCAAATAGCTCTTGAAATAATCATGTTTCATTTTCAGCTGAATAAAGATTGAAAATGTTAATTTATCGATTTTTCTCAGCTCTTTTAGTGATTTATGACTTAGATTCACATTCAATATGATCTTTCAATACTGATTTTTCTTTTTGATACTGCTTTTTCAGATCTCTAATCATTGTAATTTCATCTTTTTGCAAATTTGCTTTTTGATGAAACTTATGATGATTGCTTTCATGTTATCGATATTTGATACTTCTTAAGCAACAATTTTGATCAATTGATCTGCTTTTTCATTCTCAATAATGCTCTTGCAACTCGATATTCACTGTATGCAAATTTGACATTGTTTCTGACGTAAATTGATCAAATTTTGTCGTATGTCATTGAATAATCTCACATTGACGTTGCTCTTTGCATTTAGTCTTTGCAAAGTCATTTGACTGTTCATATACACTCAAATTTCGCTGTTTTTGAGTGCTTTTTCGCTGCACATTGCGATTGCATGACTAATAGCTTGCAGTTTCGCTTTCGTTATGATGATTTTGTCTGAAATGCTTGTCGCTTTGCTGCATTTAATGAGTTCATGCATAAATATCACTGTTATTTCGATTTCTGTTTCAACTTCTGCTATCTTTTTTCGAATTTGCGATGCATTTGTGTACATCACTATGTTTTTCGCCTTTTTGATAATTCTTTCTAATTCTCTATAGTATGTATTGATCATGTCACAAGTTTCGTCTTTTGCAAATTCAATTTGAAGTTTTGCTAAATGCTCAATTTCTTGCTCTCATGATTTCTTGAAGTGAGAAATTTCGATTTCTTTTATTGAATTCAATGTTTTTTGCACTTTGTTTAATATTTGATATATCTGCATGAGTCTGTCTTTGCACTTCTTAACTTTTCAAGATACATTCATCTTCATTTTGTTTTCGTTCAGATATTTCGATGCGTTCAGATTTAGATTCAATTCAATAGAGTATTGAAATGAGTACATAATAAATGTTCTTTTTCTGATAGAGTGTTTTTTCAATAATTCAACTATTCAAATTGCATAGTTCTTACACTTTTGATTTAATCATATCTTCATTGACGAGATTTCAACTTCTATTTGCATAGCATCTATTGATGATGTTTGAAATGCACTCAGAATTTTTCATAATGCAGCGTTTTGCAGTTTGCGAAATTTGACTAAGTAACTTTTTTGATTATTTCATCATATTTCGACGTCATAATCATTAATAAATGTGATGCATGTCAAATAATAATAATAAATTCATACATTCTTGTGACATCAATTAGATCAATTTATGAGAAACTCTATGCTATTTGTATCGAGTAAACAAAACTCTCAGAGGTAGAAAATTACTTGCAGTCTATACAACTGCTTCACGCAGTTGAAACAGTGAGTTTTGAAACTATGTATCAAATTTGTTCACGTTAATTGCATGTTAGAGAAAGAATGTTTTAGTCACTTTAAATTGCTTCAAGAGCTTCATTTTCATCATCATCTTTGCTACTGTTCTGAGACTTTTCGTGATGATGATGATTATTTAATAGTTTAAGAAGTCAGCATCTTGTAGCATTCTTGATTGCAGATGCGATCAGTTTGAGCAGTGCATAAGTACATGCTTCATCGTTTGATGACTTTATTTGCAGTTACATCGCAAGCTATTCATGTCTGAAACATTTCTAGAGTGTAAATAAGCATTCAGATCTATGCGTTCAATTCTGATGTGCATTGCAAGAATGCTTTCTGCTTTCTGAAGATCATCACACATCTTTATCATCTTATTGCTCAGATGCAATCTTTGTGCTGAGATTATGTTAATGTTTGCAACATGTTCTCTGTACTTTTCTCATCATTGATTTCATTGATCTTTGTAATACTGCGTTATTGTGATGTTATTGCTTGCTGAAATCATTGTGAAGAAGAAAGTATATCATCTGCATCTCAACTGTATCTTCACATCTTCTTAAATAAAGACATTCAGAAGTACTATTTTCTTGATGATGAATAAGTAAGAAATGACGTGACTAACTTTTGTTAAACAAACATGTATTAGTTTATATACTTATTTAATCTCTTGTGTTTAATTATTGACTTAACTGTGTAACATGATCTTGTTTTATAATATGTTCAAATGAATATGTAGCAAACTTGTGTATGTTTCTGTCTTTAAAGTTTCAATATTTACTCTTTTGAATGCTTTTACTACGTGATACAGAGTCTGATTCTGAAGTGTTTTTAATCTGCATTTTTTGCTCAACAGTTCATCTTTCTTATCACGTTGATGTCAAACTGATGCTTCAAATGCAATTTCTGATCTTACTACTGCTGAGTATACTTGTCTCACTTTTGTGAAGATAGCTTTTCATGTGAAAACTTCAAGATGACTAAGTGTCAGCATTCTTGTGACGTGATTTATCTTTATTTATCAAAGATGCACATCTCATTGCAGTTTCATGTTCAGTTGCATCTCTAGAACTTGTACATCTGATTTTAATTTGATAATTAAGCTTTCTATTTATATGTTAATCATCATGTCAAATCTCTTCGATTTTTTAGTGAAATGTGTAAGCTCATACTTTTCTGATGCAAACGTTGCGTCATGAATGCAAGCTCATTTCGCGCAGACATCATGTGCTTTGCTCAATGTTCTGCAAATTTCTTTAATAAATCTGTCATAGACTAGAATGTTAATATCATTTACAAAGTTAAGCACTTTAATTTTAATTCTCAATGCTTTGCATTTTTCAATTAAACTTGCGTTGAAGAATAGAAAGAAAATCAATGAAATAAAAGATTTTTGCAATATGTCTGCATTTATCTTACATATGTTATTCATTTATTCATTGAATATTAGCAACATCTCTTGATTCTTTAGAAAGCTGCATGTTCATTTGATTATGTAACTCAACGTTCTTTTCATTTTCAGCATATGCAGAAGTCTGACGTGTGAGACTTGATTGAATGCTTCAACGACGTTTAAGCTTAGCATGAAGATCACATATTTGATTTCACAGCTTCACACTATGTGAACTTGATTTATTAGTAGATTTAATGTCAAGATCATGAATTGTTTACATCTCGCTCTCATTTAAGCATTTGATAGCATGTGATGAATCTTAATTATGTCACTAAGTCTTTTGATCATGATTAACTTCAACGCTTTGCTCATAATATTGAACAAAGTAATAAGTCAATACATCTTTGAATTAATATAATCACTTTTCTTCAATTTGCATAGTATTATTGTCTGAGTCTTTTTGAACTGCTTCGAATGATACTTGTGTGTTACGCATGCATTGAATAAACTCGTCAGTACTGAGATCAGTTTTGCAAAACTCACTTGAAGTACTTTGTTTGAAATATCTGAAGCGCTTAATGCTTTGTCTGCTTTTACTCATTTGATTGTCTGCTTCACTTTATTTTCTGTGATGCGTGAATTAAATGAGACTGTTAAAGATATGAATGATTTTGCGATGTTGTTGACATTCACTTGAGAAGATGAGAAAAAAAACTTTTCTCGCAGTATCTTGATTTTTTTCTTGAACATCGTTATCATATGATCAATGTCGCTTCACTTCAGTGATGAAAACTGAGAAAGCTTTTTAAATAGCTGACTTTCAATTCTAGCTCATTTTGCAAAGCATCATATTGATTTGAGTGCTTCGCTTAACTCATGCATTTGTGATCTGAAGTGTGCGCATTTTATTTGTTAAATGATTTTGTTTTTATGATCATTATGCTTCAAATATTTATTTCACACTTTTAATGTATCTTGCATTTTTCATATGATTTGCAGTCATCTTAATTTCATTACTACTTTAAAGCAGCTTTGATTTCAAAAGTCTTTTACTTGATTTAATGACTTTGTCAAAAAGATAAATTTCTCAATGATCTTTTATAACACTCTGATAATCTTACACACTTTGTCATTCATCATAGTCTTGTCATTTAAAGAGTGCTTCAAAGATAAATGTATTCACAGATAAGTACTTAATGCTTCTGTATTTATTTTCTTTCAAAGTCGTTGAATTAAAAGTTGCACTGAGATTGTTTGTAAACATAGCTCTGTGATAATCAAAAGATGATTCAATCTTTAATGCAGATTAATTTGTATCTTGCACTTGCATGTCATGAACTGTATTTTCTCGCTGTTAAAGACTAAATTAATCGTTGCAAATTAATTGTGAACTTCATAAGTAATAATGTCTGATTTCAGCAATAATTTCAATCTTGCATTTGTAATGATGTTTAGTAGAGTATCAATCATCATATGATGAGTGAAGCATCTTCGCTCTCTTCAGTAAGAATGATGTAGATTGAAATCTATTATGATCAGTTGTTCATAATCATTCTTGAATAATTCATTTAAATGAGAAATGATTGAAAATCTCTCTGTGAATGTAGTAAACAATGAGCATAAGTTGTAAACATTTAAAAGTTTTAACGTCTGCGTTTTATCATTTGTGTTGCAAGTCAATATTCTGATTAAGCAAATGTCTGATTCAGCTGTTTCTACTATTCATTGATTGAGTCTTAAATGTTTATTAATGTATATGCATGTTCTTGATTGAGATGACGAGTTTTTCACTAGATGAAAGAAGTTGTGTGCTGAGCTAAATGATTATAAATCATTGTTGTTGCAATTTTGCTTCTGTATAACTACTATGTTGAATTTGCGAATTTCTTTGTTAATTAGAAATGATTCTTGAATTCTTAATGATTTTCTGATGTTGTACTGTAGAATTCATAGAAAAGATCATTTTATCATAAAGTTATTTATAGCTGTTGTTGACTTTGCAATGAGAAGACTCTTTGTATGCTTTTAATCATCGATAATCTTTCTTGCTTTCTGATTGAACATTTCTGAATCTGCTCAGATGTTATCTCATCTGAATCATTACTTATGCAAGAGAAAAGATTGACTCATCTCTTCTTGATTTCTACTATCTGTCAAGCTGATTCATCAGCGATTCAACTGCGTATTTTCAGCATGATTGTTATTGAGCTCGAAAGATTCATTGAATCAAAAGAATTCATTGAATCTAAAGAGTTCAAAGACAACGAGAAGAATGTGCAATTGTATTTAAATGTTTCAGAGTATTTGAATGATCTGTTTTTATAAATTTCGAATGTCTGTTTCATCTGCTGTTGTCACTTGAAACAGATGCATCTTCAGTGTTCATGATTTTTATTGCAATTGACACAACATCTTTTATTCAAAAACATCACACACTTCTTTATGTGATGCTTGTTTGCACACTTTTTGCAACACTGATTCTTTCTGCAGATTTTAATCATGTGATTAAATTTGTGACATCTGAAGCATTGTATGATGCAACAGTTCTTTTCAAATAGCTTGCATGCACATTCTTAATATGAGTTCAGCATGCTTATGTTCATTAATTGATTTATCATCGCTTTAATCGTGATCTTTATAATGAGCGATGAATGAATTCTTTCACTATCTGTTATCTTCTTGAATCAGATTATTCTTAAAACTTTCAAATCTTTATGAAATCTTACGTTATCTTTTATTAATCTTTCAATGATCTTTTTCTGATTATTCATGTTTATTGTAATGTGTACTTTATGTGTCAGCATTGCAAAGATTTGACGTGTTACGCGTATTGAACTCATGATTTCTTTTGCTTATGTTTGAGTCTTTTTCAGATTTGCTCAAGCATCTGAGTTAACTGTGTGAAGAAAAATATCATTACTGCTCAGCTTACGAAGTGACATGATTAAATTTCTTTGATCTGTCAATGTATCTGCAATTCTCTGTAAAATCTGTTCAATTGACTTCTTCTGTATCTCTTTTATTTCTCTTCTGTTCATTATTTTAATCATGATTTCTCATTTTTTGCAAAGCGATGACGAGTCATCTTTGAGACATTACTTTCTCATCACTATTTCTTCTCTTGTCATGTTTATTCATGACGTGATTTTCATTAAAAGACGCATGCTTTTTTGTATATGCAACTACTTGTTAAGCAGTTGAACTGATGTCTTCAATTTCTGTACATTCTTCGCGATGAACACGTTTTAATTCACGTGATGTTTTTCTTTTAAGTTGAGTCAAAGACATTGAATCAGCTTTAATGCTATCTCTTTTCATGAATGATCTTTGCTCTTTTCTTTCTTTAACATTGATATCTTTATTAGTAAATCAATAATGTTAGTAATGTTCTCTTCATCATTATGTAAGTGTTTCAATCTTGCATCTCTGTTTTCTTGCAATGAATCAACGTCATCTGCAATCATTTTCAAATAAGCATTGCTGCAATTTGTGCAATTCATTGTTGTTCAATCATCTTTTAGATTCACTCTGTCTTGTTTATAATGTTCTTTTTCAAAATTTGTAATGCATGCGTTGTGATTGTTTTTGTTTATTTGTCATAATAAATAAGATGTTGATTGATGCATGTCAAATATAACTGCTTTTCTGATTTAACATTTAATTCTCACTCATTATTGATTAATTTAAACAACGAGTGTAATGTTCTTGTGACTGTCACGATTTTCGTTTGCATATGAACTTTGAAGTTAAGCTTTTGATTCAGTCAGACTTTTAATCATCATATGCATGTTTTTGATTTTATGATCATGTTATTAAGTAGAATAATTATTTGATTGAATGTTATCTTATGACTTTCAAAGTGTATCAATTCAGATTTTGAGTCATTGAATTGCATTGCATTTTTCTTTGCTCATGTAAAAGCGATTTTTGCTGCATTTTTCAGCGTTTTTACATTCTTATCAATATTCTTTCTCTTCACGAGTGACTGTAGATTTTCAATCTTTGCGTGAATCTTCGAAAATAAGTATCAAATATAAATTAGAAATAAAATTAGCGAAATAAATGAATCTTGCAATATTTCTGTGATTATTTTCTTTGATTTCTAACATTCATCATCAAATGCTAAGTCAATAACTTGATTTTGTAAGAAGCATTTTACTCACTTGATTAAATTGATTAATATTTTCAATTTAAGAAAAACAATCACAACGCATGCATCACAAATTTTGAAAAAGAGCACTACAAACAAGACAGAGTGAATTTAAAAGATGATTGAACAACGATGAATTGCACGAATTGCAGCAATGCTGATTCAAAGACGATTGCAAGCGACGTTGATTCATTGCAAGAAAACAGAGATGCGAAGTCGAAATGCTCATGCGATGATGAAAAGAATGTTGTTAACATTATTGATCTACTAATAAAGATATCAACGTTAGAGAAAGAGAAGAGCAAAGATCATTCGTGAAAAGAGATAGCATTGAAGCTGATTCAACGTCTTCGACTCAACTCAGAAGAAAAACATCACGCGAATCAGAACGCGTTCATCACGAAGAATGTACAGAAACTGAAGACATCAGTTCAACTGCTTAACAAGCAGTTGCATACACAGAAAAACATGCGTCTTTCAATGAAAATCACGTCATGAGCGAACGTGACAAGAGAAGAAATAGCGACAAGAAAGCAACATTTCAGAGATGACTCGTCATCGCTTTGCAAAAAATGAGAAGTCATGATTAAAATAATGAACAGAAGAGAAATAAAAGAGATACAGAAGAAGTCGATTGAACAAATTCTACAAAGAATCGCAGACGTGTCGACAGGTCAAAGAAATCTAATCATGTCACTTCGTAAGCTGAGCAGCGATGACATTTTCCTTCACGCAGTTAGCTCAGATGCTCAAGCAAACCTGAAAAAGACTCAGATGTGAGCAAAAGAAATTGCGAGTTCGACATGCATAGCACGTCGAATCTTCGCAGTGCTGACACATGAAGTACACACTACAATAGACATAAACAATCAAGAAAAGATCATTGAAAGACTGATAAAAGATAATGCAAGACTTCATGAAGATCTGAAAGTTTTAAGAATAGTCTGACTCAAGAAGATAGCAAATAGCGAAAAGACTTATTCATCACTCATCGTAGAGATTGCAATCGAAGCGATGACAAATCGACTAATGAATGTAAGCATGCTGAACTCATATCAAGAATGTGCATGCAAGCTATTTGAAAAGAACTGTCACATCACACAGTGCTTCAGATGTCACGAATTTGATCATATGATTAAGATTTGCAGAAAGAATCAGCGCTGCGAAAAATGCGCAGACAAGCATCACATAGAGAAGTGTGTGATGTCTTTGAATAGAAAATGTTGCATCAACTGCAACGAAAATCACGAACTCTGAAGACACATCTGTCTCAAGTGATGACAGCAGATGAAACAAGCATTCAAAATCTAAAGAAATAAATCGTTCAAATATTCTGAGATGTCTAAATACAATTGCACACTCTTCTCGCTGTTTCTGAACTCTTTAAATTCAATGAACTCTTCAGATTCAATGAATTCTTTCAATTCAATGAATCTTTCAAGCTCAGCAACAGTCATACTGAAAACATGCAGTTGAATCGCTGATGAATCAACTTGACAGATAGTAGAGATCAAGAAGAGACAAGTCAATCTTTTCTCTTGCGTGAGTAGTGACTCAGACGAAACGATATCTGAGCAGATTCAGAAACATTCAATCAGAAAGTGAGAAAGATCATCGATGATTGAAAGCATATAAAGAGTCTTCTCATTGCAAAGTCAACAACAGCTATGAATAACTTTATGATAAAACAGTCTTTTCTACAAATTCTACAGTACAACATTAGAAAATCATTAAGAATTCAAGAATCATTTCTAATTAACAGAGAAGTTCGCGAATTCAACATAGTAGCTATACAGAAGCAAGATCGCAACAACAATGATTCACAGTCATTTAGTTCAGCACACAACTTCTTTCATCTAGTGAAAAACTCGTCATCTCAATCAAGAACATGCATATACATTAACAAATGTCTAAGACTCAATTAATGAATAGTAGAAACAGCTGAGTCAGACATTTGCTTAATCAGAATATTAACTCGTAACACAGATGATGAAACGCAGACGCTAAGACTTCTAAACGTCTACAACTCATGCTCACTGTTTACTACATTCACAGAGAAATTTTCAATCATTTCTTGTTTGAATGAATTACTCAAGAATGACTGCGAACAACTGATCATAGAAGATTTCAATCTACATCATTCTCACTAAGAAGAGCGAAGATGCTTCACTCATCATACGATGACTGATACTCTACTAAACATCATTACAAATGCAAGACTGAAATTATTACTGAAATCAGACACTATTACTCGCGAAGCTTACAATCAATTTACGATGATTGATCTAGTCTTTAGCAGCGAGAAAATACAGTTCAGAACACGCAAGTGCAAGATACAAATCAATCTGCATCAGAGATTGAATCATCTTTTGATCATCACAGAGTTATGTTTACAAACAATCTCAGTGCAACTCTCGACTTGATGACTTTGAAAGAAAATGAATACAGAAGCATTAAGTGCTTATCTGCAAATACATCTATCTTTAAAACACTTTCTAGACGACAAGACTATGATGAATGACAGAGTGTACAAGATTATCAGAGTGTTATAGAAAATCATCGAGAAATTTACTTTCTTGACAAAGTCATCAAATTGAGCAAGAGACTTTTGAAATCAAAGCTGCTTCGAAGTAGTAATGAAATCAAGACGACTGCGAATCATATGAAAAACGCAAGACACATTAGAAGCGTGAAATGAATATCTGAAGCACAACAATCATAAAAACAAGATCATTTGACAAACGAAATGCGCACACTTCAGAATACAAATGCATGAGCTGAGCGAAGCACTCAAATCGATATGACGCTTTGCAAAATAAGCTAGAATCGAAAGTCAGCTATCTAAAAAGCTTTCTCAGTTTTCGTCACTGAAGCGAAGCGACATCGATCATATGACAACGACGTTCGAGAAAAAAATCAAGATACTGCGAGAAAAGTTCTTTCTCTCACCTTCTCAAGCGAATGTCAGCGACATCGCAGAATCATTCATATCTCTGACAGTCTCATTCAATTCACGCATCACAGAAGATGAAGTGAAGCAGACAATCAGACGAGTAAAAGCAGACAAAGCATCAAATGCTTCAGATATTTCAAACAGAGCGCTTCAAGCGAGTCTTGCAGAACTGATCTCAGTATTGACGAGTTTATTCAACGCATGTGTAACACACAAGTATCATTCGAAGCAGTTCAAAAAGACTCAGACAATAGTATTATGCAAATCGAAGAAAAGCGACTATATTGATTCAAA
>JAABUR0100000494.1_pt1 | contig 85423 bp, 80 predicted proteins | sample 5560091 | NCBI WGS metagenome assembly JAABUR01 (sample SAMN10711879, study PRJNA513375) | rock metagenome | isolation source: Antarctica rocks | place: Antarctica: Victoria Land, University Valley sud | reverse complement strand
CTTCGAACGCGGTGTCATCGGCGCCCACCGGGCGGTCAACGACGTGCCGCTCCACGCGAACGCGCTCCTCGGTGACCGGGACCTCAAGGGTTCGCTCTTCGGAGATGACGTCCTTGTCGATTCGGACCTGGCCGATCTCGCGCTGTGTCTTCGTCGCGCTCAGCTCTTCCTCGTGGATTGGTACCCGAAGGGTGTCGGTATCCGCGACGCGCGTGGTGTCGTAGCCGGTCTTCATCGTGCCAGCGTCCGAGCGCAGGACATCGTCGGAGACCGTCGTCGACGTGGAACCCATGTCCGCCACGTAACCGCCACCGGTGGTGGTGGTCGTGGTCAGCGTGGTGTCGTAGTCGCCGGTCGGCTCGACATCCCACCCCTCGTTCAGCGCCTGATCCTTGGTGACGTTGAGGTAGACCTTGCCATCATCGTACGACGAGATCGCGGTCGTCGGGATGTAGTAGTCAGTCGGGAAGAAAAACCCCTTCTCGACGACTACGTAGTTCGGCTGAACCGCGACGACTGATCCAACCTTGTCGCCGTCCGAGCCGTAGACATCGGTTCCTTCGCTGATCTGATTCTGATCCATCTGGGACATCCTCCTACCGATCTAAACCCCGAGGGCCTCACTGGGCAACCGAGCATGACGTCCCGGCCTGCCGCCACCATTACGCAACGGTCGTGCCACATAGAAACGGACATCCCTGCCAATGTTGCAAGCGCTACATGTGAGCCGCTGACGTGATGACGTCCTGGCCGGCAAGGGCAAGGGGCGGCTCGCGGAGCAGCGTTGCCAGATAGGGGTCGCCGGCCTCCAGCCGGGATCGCCAATCGGCGGGGCGAAAGAAGGCGAGCTCGACCTGGTCGGATGGCCGCGACAACACCGTCGCCACCCGCTCCAGTGCGGCATCGAGCTCGTCGAGCGGCAGGTCGCCGACCAGCACCAGCCGGGGCGGTACGCCGTCGACCAGAAAGGCGATCTCGACCGCTGGCATATCGTCGAGCGCCGCTCGCAGCGCCGCCTCGCGACCGATCGCGGAGCGCACCAGCGCACCAAGCGCGGGTAGAAGCGGCGAGGCCGGCTCGGGCGAGTAGCGCCGGGCGCTGCCATCACGCCGGTCGCGGAGCACCCCGATTCGGACCAGCTTGTAGCACTCGTGCTGAAGGCTGCTGATCGGTAGGTCGAGGAGCCGGGAGAGGTCGGTCAGTGACCGACTCACATGAGGGCGCGGGAGCAGATAGCCAAGCACCGCCGCGCGAATCTTGGACGAGAACAGCTCCGTCAAAAGGTCGGTCATCGCGATCGCTCCCGTCGAGTCATCGCCAGCGGCTGGGCGCGATGGTGGCCACCGCTTGGTTGACGTGTGGCATACGCTATGCTAACGGAGTGCGCCACCGGCATGCCGAACGCGCCGCCCGCGAGCAGCCCGAGGGGTGCTCCGGCTGACACCGTCTTCGACTAGGAGGATTCTCATTAGTACCGCGCTAGCGTTGCTGGCCGTCGTTGTGCTCGTACTCGCCAACGCCTTTTTCGTCGCCGTCGAATTCGCACTCGTGGCCGTGCGCCGCACCCGGATGCAACAACTAGCCGCGGAGGGCAACCGACGCGCCGAACAGGTTCTCGACCGGCTAAATCACCTCGACACCTATATCGCGTCGACCCAGCTCGGGATTACGATGGCGAGCCTTGGTCTGGGCTGGGTGGGAGAACCTGCCCTCGCGAGCCTGATCGAACCGGTCGTCGCGCATCTTCCCTTTGTCGCGGATGGCTCCCGCGAAGTCGTGACGCATACGGTGGCATTCATTGTCACCTTCTCGGTGATCACCTCTCTCCACATCGTGGTCGGCGAGCAGGTGCCCAAAAACATGGCCATCCGCCGTCCGGAGGCGATGGCACTTTTTACGGCCGGTCCGATTCACGCCTTCTTCGTCGTCTTCCGACCGGTGATCGCCGCGCTGAACCGGGCCAGCGACGCCATCCTCCGGCTCCTGGGCTTCGCACCGACCGCCGGGCACACCCTCGTCCAATCGGCCGAGGAGTTGAAGCTTTCGATCGACGCGAGCCGCGAGGCGGGTCTGGTCCATGAGACCGCGCACGACATCGTTGATCGCGCCTTCACGTTTACCGATATGGAAGCACGGCATGTGATGGTGCCGCGCACGGAGGTGACCGCAATCCCCGTGACCGCCGCCCTCGAAGAGATTTTCGAGCTCTCCGCCGCCACCGGGCATGTCCGGCTGCCGGTTTATGAAGGGGACAGCGACCACATCGTCGGCATCGTCAATGTCAAGCGCCTTCTGCCAGTCCTCTATGCCGAGTGCGCCGAGCGAATGGCCGCCGGCACCACGCCGGTGGCGCCCCGCTTCGATGTCCGGAGCGTGATGGTCGATCCGCTGGTGATCCCGGAGACGGTCCCGGCGGCCGACATTCTGAACCGGCTCCGGGAAGCGCACACACAGATCGCCGTGGTGATCGACGAGTACGGCGGAACGGCCGGGATTCTGACGTTGGAGGATTTGGTCGAGAGTCTGGTCGGCGACATTCAGGATGAGCTAGATCCCTTCGCGACCGACTCGACGGTTAGCGCCGACGGCAGCTTCATGATCGACGGTCTGACGACGCTGGTCGAAGCGAAGGATCTGCACGATCTCGACCTGTCCGCTGAGGAATTTGCCGTCGAGACGGTCGGTGGATTCGTCTTCAGCAGCCTCGGCCGCCCCGCCCAGGTTGGCGACGAAGTCGCCGCCCCCGATGGCCGCATGTTGCGCGTCGAAGATCTCGATGGACTGCGCGTCGCACGCATCCGAATCCTGCTGGCGAACAGCCCGTCGACCGACACTTCATCGGTACTCCATGCCTCAGCCGCTCGAGAAGGGGAACCGGTCGAGAGCCGGTCCGGCTCAGGGTCTTACGAGCCGTGACACCGCACCGCTTGGTGTCCCGATGCGGCGCACCATCGACCGTCGCACCCATCTCCTCCGTTCTGGGTCCTATGGGTGGTCCAGCGTTTTCTCGACGCCGATCCAGACCGGCTGCCTGGCGAAGCCCATCGCCTCGTTGATCCGCAGCATCGGCTGGTTGGTGGTGTCGTTCCAGGTCCGAATCTCTCGTTTTCCCTGGTCCTGGGCGTAGCACACCGTCTGCAGCTTCAACGCCATCGCCACCCCCCTACCGCGATACGGAGGCAGTACCCCGGTCAGCCCCTGGTTGAGCACCTCCGGCGTCCCGGCACTGGCGAAGAGCGAGCTCATCCCCACGTAGCGCGTCTCGTCTCCCTCCCCTGTGACCGCGAGAAAGTACCCGTCGGGGAGCGCGGTCGGTCCCTCAACCTCGTGGGCGATGAACTGCTCGAAGGGGACCGCGGTGATGGGATGGACCGACGGGACATCGCGATCGCAGGCGACTTGAAGATCGTAGACATGGCGGAGCGCGTGCGGGGCGCGATCTCGCTCCGCCTCAAGTGTCGTGATCCGCACCCCGGCGGCAGTCAGGCGCTCATCAGCGCCGGCAAATGGCACCGGGTCGAAGGAGGGGACATCAAGGCGCGATTCCCATGCCCGCTCGATCTCGATGAAGTCGCGATGCCGCACGAACGCGACCGCCTCCGGCATCTCCTCCCGGACCTCGCCGCGCAGGGCGATGGCGCCACGCTCCCGCATCTCGGCGAGCAGCCGGTCGTAGAGGGCCGAGCCGACACCGCGACGCCGGTGGTCGGGGTGCACCGTCAGGTCCATCTCGTAGCGATCGGGGTGAAACTGGTCCGGCAGATGGGCGACGCGCCCCCGGCCCACGATCTGCCCCGTCTCATCCTCGGCGACGAACCGGCGCAGGAAGAACCGGGTGTGGTCCCAGGCATCAATCGAGTGACGGATCTCCTCGATGGTCCGCGGATAGTCAGGGAGCACCGCGTTCTGCAGCGCGACAAGGCCGGGCAGATCGGCATCGGTGAAGGGGCGAAGTACAACGGGCATGGACGACCTCCTCGATCGTGAGTCTCACCTGCTAGTGTACGGGGAGCGCAATGGCCCGCTCACTCTGCTGACCGCCACGGAGACTCCATGACCGGCCGACCACCCCCTCGCGAACAACTCGACCCGCGCGCCCGCACCCTCTGGCGGGTCGGAGGTATGACCACGGCAACAATCCTGGCACTTGTTGCGGCAGGTGTCGCCGCCGGAGCGGTCTGGCTCGATCTCCTGCCGATGGTCGCGGCCGTCGGGTTGGTCGCCTTGGTCGTCGTGGTGACTGCGGGGATTGGCTGGCTCGTGCCCGAGCAACGATGGCGGTTGTGGCGCTATGAGATCGGCGAGGTCGAGGTTGACCTGCAGCACGGCTGGCTGACCCGAACTCGCACGTTGATCCCGATGGCGCGGATTCAGCACGTCGACACCCGGCGCGGACCGCTCCAGCGCCGGTTTGGTCTCGCCAGCGTGGTGCTCTACACCGCCGCTGGCGCCCGCGAGATTCCGGCGCTTGCCGACCAGGTCGCCGACGCCGTGCGCGACCGCATCGCCGCCCTGGCGAACGTCCAGGATGACCTGTGAGCGAGCCTCGACGTCAGGGGCCACAGGGCGGGTGGCGCCCACCGTCACGGACGGTGTATGGCTGACAGCGGAACATCCCACCGGCTCCATCCCTCCTGGATCGTCCTGCGGGCCATCCACTCGCTGCGCGCGTTTGCGATCCCGATCGTGGTCCTGCTGGTGAGCCGGGGCCAGAATGGCGACCGCGGGTTCCTCGCCGTCGGTGGAGGTCTCGCGCTGCTCGGGGTGGCGAGCCGGACCGTGGAGTGGTGGCGGTTTCGCTACGAGCTGAGCGGTGGCGAGCTTCGCGTTTACTCGGGATTGCTGGCACGCCAGGAACGGTTTGTCCCGGTGGAGCGAATCCAGGCGGTCGATGTGACCGAGAGCCCGCTGCAGCGGCTCTTCCGGGTCGTCGGTGTGCGGATCGAGACCGCGGCGGGGGGCTCCGCCGCCGATGTCGTGCTCGGTGCGGTGACGCGCACGGAGGCGGAGTCCCTTCGTCATCGACTGGGGAGTGGACGGCCGCTCACCGCGGGCGACTCCCAGGACGCGGTCCGCTCGGGAACGGTCGCTTCGACGGGCGATGGGGTCGGCCGGCTGATCCGCCGGCTTTCGCTCAGGGACCTGCTCATCGCGGGAGCGACCTCGGGCCGGGTGGGGCCTGCCCTGGCGGTCGTCTCGTTCGGGTTTCAATTGTTCAACGATATCGTGCCGGACTCATGGTGGCAGCGATTCGCGATGCACACGCCGGCCTGGAGCGTCCGCGGCGCATTGAGCCTGCTCGTTGTCGTCGCGGTCGGCGCCTGGCTCCTGGCCATGGGAAGCACGATCCTGACCTACGGCGGCTTTGAGCTGCGGCGGGATGGCGACCGGCTGCTGATTCGCTATGGATTGCTCGATCGCCGCCGGAGCTCGATCCCGCTGACCCGGATTCAGGCGGTGACCATGACGGAGGGGCTGCTGCGCCAACCATTCCGGCTTGCCTCGGTCCGGGTGGAGAGCGCCGGCTACGGCAAGGGAGCGGCTGAATCGGGCATCCTCTTCCCACTGATTCCCCGGTCGGCGGTCCCGGCCCTCCTGGCGGCGGCATGCCCCGACTATGCCGTTCCAGTCGATCAACTCGCCCTCCATCAACCGCCGTCCCGGGCACGGCAGCGGTACATCCTCGGCGGGGTCTGGCGCTGGCTGGGGCTAGCCGCGGTAGCAACCGCGATCGCCGCCCTCCTCCCATCGGTCGAGTGGCGCTGGGGGCTCGTCGCCCTGGCCGCGGTTCCCTTCGCGGCGCTCCACGGGTGGCTCCGGTTCCACGACAGCGGCTGGGTCATCGACGCTGCCGATCGCCTCGTGGTCCGGGGTCGCCAGATGGCCCGGGAAACCACCATTGCCTCGCGGCAACGACTGCAGCTGCGTGCCGTTGAAGACAACCCCTTCCAGCGACGGGCGCGGCTGGCGACCTTCCGCGCCGCCACCGCCTCGCGCGGCGCCAGCGGTCAGGTCGAGATGCTCCACCTCGATCAAGCGGTCGCGCTCGACCTCCTCGACCACCTTGGACCGCGACGACGACCAAACGCGGACGTCATGACGGGGGATTCGCCAGGTGTTCCGTCTGACCAGGCGCGCCGCTCGGGATGAACGCCGGGGTGCAGCATGTCGCACCCCCGCGCTCGTCCACCCGCTCCGTTAGCCGCCGGGGGTCGTGGGGGTCCCGGCGGGCGCCTCGCTGGTGAACAGCATCTGGTGCGGTCCGACCAGGACCGGGTCAGTGATCGTCGTCACGGGATCGAGCGTCACGGGGTCGATGACCGCAACGCGGTTGGCCTTCCTGGCCGTGGCGTAGATCTTCCCATCCAAGCCGATGGCCACCCCATGCGGCTCCTCACCGAGCTCGATCGCGTCGATCACGGTATCGGTTGCGGTGTCGATCACCGAGAGGGTTCCGCTGTCCTTGTTGGCGACGAAGAGTCGTTTGCTGCCGGGGTCGAAGACGAGTGCATGCGGCGCGAGCCCGGTGGCCGGGTCCTGCTCGATCTGACCGGTCACGGTGAAGGCCACCGTAGCGATGAGGGTGATCTGGGTCGCCGATCTTCCTTATTGACGTAGAATGATAAATCGAACCTCTTAAACGATTAGCAGAACGCACCCCTCATCATTTTCCGCGCAAAAGCGCGATCCGATGGCTTTTCATCGCACTATCAACCGCGCGACGTGTCCGATGTGTCGACTTTATGTTCAGTTCCACAGCCCTTCCAAGGGAGCCCCCCATCCTCGTGAGCCGGCGGAGGGTCACAGACATGGGAGCGGCCACGTTCTATGCCACCCGCGCCGCGGCGATCACCGGCGACCGCCACTTGCGCCAGGTGGGATCTCGCTAGCTGGCGACCGGCGCGCGCGTCGTGTGCTGATGACAACGCAGGTCACGACGAGCGGCGCCAGCAGACCGAGCGTCCGGTAGACCGCCTCGTAGTCGTTCAACAGCGCCAGCAGTCCGCCGGTCACCGCGACCCCAAGCGACCCACCCAGCTCCAGACCCGCCGATTACAACGACATCACCGTGCCGCGTGCGGCCGGTAACGAGTCGAGCAGCAGGATATTGATACAGAGGAAGAGGATCGCGCTCGTCGCGCTGGTGAGCATGATAAAGGGAACGAGCGACCAGCCGCTGGCACAGGCGACGCCGACCAGCAGCAGGTTGCTCGCCAGGACGCTACCGGTCCACCCGACCACCGTTCGTGCCGGCTGGGCTCGGAGGAGAAGCGGCGCCACGTTGTTTCCGGCGATCTCACCCAGACCACCGGCCAGAAAGATCAGGCTCAGGGCACCGCCAGCGACGCCGTAAACGACCTCGGCGAACGCCCCGAAATAGATCAGCCAGCCGAACCAGACAAGCGTCAGGCCCACCATCGCGCCCAGAAGCCAGAGGGTCTCACCACTCTGGAAGACGGCGCCAGGATCGCCCAGCGCTAACCCGTCCTGCTGGCGACCAGCGTGAGGATGGGGAGACCGACAACGGCGCCAAGGGTGAAGGCGGTACTGATCAACCCAAGCGCGCGATTGCGCGCATGTCGCTCGGCGTAGAGATCGCTGACCGCGGCCAGGCAATTGGCGCCGATCACCGCGCCACCGATCCCGGCAATGATGCGGCCAACGAAGAGCCACCCGAAACTTGGGGCCAGCGCCGAGAGGACGGAGCCGATCGTGAGCACGCTGCACTCGGCCCGGAGCCATACCGCCCGCGAGTAGCGGTCGGTCCACGGCGCGACCAGCAACGCGGTCAGACCGGACGCACCCGCGGTCAACGTCGCCAGTTGTCCGGCCGTCGGGTCGCTGACCCGAAACTCGGCCGCGATCCGGGTCAGCAGCGGGCTGAGCAGGGTGACATTGACCGCCGTGGTGAACGCCCCAAGGAACAGGATACCCAGCAGGAGACGTCGCGGCGGCTCGGCATCGTGCACCGGTCGATCACTCCCCACCGGCGTCCGCGCGACCCTCGTTGGCGCGAGACCAGGCCCGACGGCGGTCCCATTCTACCGGCTGACCGGCGCAAACCAGCAATAGATGACAGACACTCGTCGGACCGGCAGCAAGGGACCGTCATCACGGAGGTGATGCCCGCTCATCGGCGCACGGCAATGGGGACGAGCCCTTTCCGGCTCTTACGCATCCTCATCTTCCGGGCGGACACGACGAAACATCGCCAGCAGGAGCAGATCGTAGGTGGCCTTGAGGGTACCGCCGATGATCAAAGGCCAGCCGAAGGTCGACAGACTGAGGAGCCACCCGGAGAGAAGCGGGCTGCCCGCCGCCGCCAGACTGCGCGGCACATTGGTCACACTCGCCGCGGCTGGCCGCTCGGCCGGGTCGACCACCGCCATCACGTACGACTGCCGGGCCGGGACATCCATCTGCGACAGGGCGCTGCGGATCAGCAGGCAGGCGATCGCCAGCGGCAGATTCGGCATCAGCGCCGCCACCGCCAGGAAGAGGTTGGCCGGCAGGTGGGTGAAGACCATCGTGTTGATCAACCCGATCCGGTCGGCAAGGCGGACGGCGACGAGCTGCGACCCCGCGGAGAGCAGGTTCGTCCAGAAGAAGATCGTGCCGGTCGTCACCACCGAAAGATCGAAGCGTTGAAACAACCAGAGCGCCAGCAGCGACTGGACGACGAACCCACCCGCGAATGAGTCGAGACTGAAGAGTGCCGCCAGCTGATAGACCACCCGGCGTGACCGGTCAAGCGGACGGGACGCCGTCTGGACGGCTGGCTCGATTGCGGGCGAGAGATCGCGATAGAGCCACGCCGCGGCCAGACCGAGCAGGGCGTAGACGACGAACATCCCACCCAGAGCGTCGTCGAGCCCGAGCGACGTGTGCCGTGCCACGAGCTCGGGGAGCCCCGCGCAGAGTGACCCCAGGGCGGCCACGAGCGAGCCGACGAGGCCGTAGCGAGCGAAGAGGGCGGTCCGGCGTCCCCCGGGCACTGTCTGGGCCAGCAACGCCTGCTCGGTCGGCAGAAAGACGCTGACATCGCCCGACGACGGGTTGAGCGTCCCGACAAAGGCGACGATCAGCATCGGCCAGAAGCTCCGAACCGTGGCGAACCCGATGCCCGTGACGACCATCAGCGCGGCGGCTCGCAGGAGAAGGGTTCGCCGCCGCAGGCGATAGGCCAGGAGACCAACAGCCAGGGTCAGCATCGCTGAACCAACGAGAGTGGCGGTAGCGACCGCGCCGATCCTGACGCTGCCAAAGCCAAGCGTCGTCAGATAGAGGGGCAGCAGGACGCTGACGAAGCCGTCGCCGAACGCGCGAATCCCGCGCGCCATGAGGAGAATCCCGGCATCCGCCGTCGCGCCCGGCGGCAAGACCCAGGCAACCGGTGGCCGCTCTCCCCAGGAACGAGCCACGGAGAGCGCTCCACCCTCACCACCATCAGCCGCGCTCATGCCGCCGCCCTTCACCCCTGAGACCACTCCCCCATTGTGGCCGGCTACGGTAGCACGTCGTCGATCAGCCACCGCTCCCCGGTTGGCGCCCGGACGAAGACGATGCGGGCGACTTCCAGCTGCCCCTGCGCGGCGGGGGTACCCGGATCGGGAACGGCGTGCGTGTGCCGGGTCGGGTTGTCGACCGTCACCCGCGCGACGACCCGTCCATCCGCCAGCATTCGCGCCTCCTGCACCCCGATCAACGCCACGCGCAGGGGATCGGCCACCGGGGCGGGCGGTGTGGCTGCCAGGGAGGCGAAGGCGTCCGACGGCCCTTCCGGGAAGGTCGCGCGCAGGTTCCGATCGCTGAAGAGGGCAAGCCGCCGCATCACATCCCGGCCATTGGAGCAGGCGGTGAGCTCTCGCATGGTCGCGGTGATCCCGGCCACCGCCGGCGGGTTGGCGAGATCGCCCCCGGTCACCTCGACCGGCGAGACCGGCGTCGCGGCCGGCGGCGTCGCGACCAGGGCGCGAATGCCCGCCAGGGTCCGCGGCTCCGTCCGGCACTCCTCGGGACGAGGGGCGTCGCGGGCTGACGCGGCCGACGATTGGAGGTTCCGCAGATAGGCGATCAGGTCCGCGACATCGGGATCGGCAAGGCGGCCGCCAAAGCCGGGCATGGCGCTCCCGGTGATGCCGTTCTTGATCCAGTAGGCGATGTCCTCGTCGCGGTGGAGCTGGCTGTGGGATGCGGTGAGATTGGCCGGTGGGGGTGACAGCCCGGCCGCCGCCGGGCCATTCCCCTGCCCGCCCGGGCCGTGGCAGGTGACGCAGTTCGACGCGAAGAGCGTCTGGCCCCGCACCACCGCCGCGCTCTCCGCGGCCGAGGGTGCGGCCAGGTTCGCGGACGCGTTTCCCGTGCCGACCCGTGCCTGGAGCAGGACGACCACACCAAGCAGCAACGCGACCGTGCCAAGACCGGCACCCTGCCGCCGGGTTGCCCCCCGTCGTCCGAGCAGGGCGAGCAGCAACCCGGCCAGACCGAGCACCACAAGCAGCATCCCGGCGATTCCCACCGTCCCGAAGCGCCAGGGAGGACGCGGGAGATGGAGTGCGGGCGGTGTGGCGCCGAACTGATGCGTCGTCGTGACGGTCCAGTCATTCTGCCCCGGTTGCCGCACGATCACCTGGATCGTCCACTCACCGGCAATACCGAGCTCGCTCCCATGCCCCTCGTAGGCGTCTCCCGCGGCCTGAACCAGCTTGATCTCCTTGCGGCCGGTCTTCTTCGCTGGCAGCTCCAGGCGCAGCAATGCCACGGTCGGCGCCGTCGACTTCTCCGCCGAATGATTGTGACCGCTGCCAAGTTCCAGGCGGTAGTGGTTCGGTCCCGCGGCGCCGGGCGTCATGATGAGGATGCCGCGCTGACCATCCGCCTCCAGATCGATCGTGGTCCGGACACCACCCTGGGCCAGCGTGTCCCGAGCGGGAGCGCCCCCGATCAGACGCGAGACGGCGAGCAGCACCAGCACGACGATCAGCGCCTCGCCGGCCAGGGCCGCGATGAAGCGGCGGCTCCAGGCGGCGGCGCCCGCCTCACCGGCGCGACGCAGGCGACGCGTCACCACCAGCAGGTTGAACGCGGCTAGGAGGAAGACCGGCACGAGGAGCAGCAGCTTGATAATTAGCCAGCGCCCGTACGAGGTGTCGCGCAGCGCGGTCAGGTTGCCGACCTGGAGCCAGGCACTGTAGAGCCCGGTCAGGCCCATCACGGCCCAGGCGACGAGGGCCAGCGCCGAGAAGCGCGGAATGGCCCGGCCAAGCACCGTCTGCCGGCCCCGGGGAGTCAAGTTTCTCAGCGCTGGCGTCAGCCCCACCAGGAGGAGGACGAGACCGCCAACCCAGACCGACGCGCCGAGCAGGTGCAGCATGTCGTTGGCGACGGCGGTGGCCCGTCCCGCGGGCTGGGCCGAGGCGTGGCTGATCAGGCTGTAAGGCAGTGGCAACGCCGTCGCCAGCAGGAGCGCGCCGATGGTCACGATCCGGCGACGCCGCGGCCACCACCAGGGAAGGCCGACCAGCATCGCCCCATCGATCAGGAAGAGCCCGAGCCGCAGCAGCCAGAGCGAGCCATAGCGGGTCCCGGTGACGGTCGTCGTCAGGGCATCCCAGCGGCCGGTCTGATCGGCCACGGTGCCCGCCTGGGCCAGCAGCGCGATGATGCTGCCCACGAGCGCCACCAGCAGCGCACCGAAGGCAAGCCTGCGAACCCGCCGGACGAGCATTGGCCCCAGTTGCCAGACCGGCGAGATGGCGGGGCGCAGCACCAGCAGCCAGACTGGCCAGACGGCCACCAAGCCAGCCAGCCCGAGCAGTGACAGCCAGCGGCCGGCCGTCGCCCAGCGGCTGGGCCCGGCAACGCCGGTTGTTGCCCCGGCCGGCACGATCACCGCCTGGACATCCTGCTCACTGCCGATCGTAAAGGCGATGTACCCCTGCGCCGTGTGTCCGTCATCCTCGGAAAGCGTTCGCCAGAGCACCGAAAAGGTTCCGTTCGGCAGACCTGGTGGGAGGTCGAGGATCATCGTGGAGGCGGTATCGCCCGCGTGGCTCGCGGTGCCAGCGACGACCGTGCCGGTCTGATCGTAGAGCTCGGCCTGGCTGTAGGAGCGTTCAAGCCGCTCGGTGAAGCGAAGGGTCACCTGTGGTGGCGAGGTCGGGAGAATGGCATTCGCGGCCGGGTCGCTCTCCTTGAGAAAGGCATGGGCCGATGCCGGCGCCGCTGTGAGAGCCAGGGTGCCGAGCAGCGCCACCACGACAACAATCCACACGAGCAGCAACGGCCGGACTCGTCGCCGTGAGTGATCGGTGTCCACGTCGCGATACCTGACTGTGGCCCTGGAACTCATGATGACCTACCGATCGGCGGGTGCCGGCGCGACCGTGCTGGTCTCGGTTGGGCTCGGGTCATCGATCGCCGCGCCGGTGGCGTTGAGGTTCCGAGCGTCGGCGACGCTGATGCTCTGGATGGTCGTCGTCCCCGAGGGCGTCAGGCTTACCGTGGGAACCACGTCGGGGAACGGTCCCCAAAAGTGGTCGGCGTGATCGAGTGAGCCGGCACCACCGGTCAGACCAGTGGTTCCTGCCACCGGGTCGAGCCGGCTCTGAGCGAGGATGATCGCGCCAAGCAGCAGGGCGAGGGTGGCAACCATCACGACCAGCAGGGGTCGCCTGAACGGCGGCCTGGTCGTGTCCGGCCCGGCGGATGATGTCCGAAGCGTCTGGGTACCGGCAGGGTCGAAAGATGGTTCGTGGGACATGGTGCTCTCTTCCTCGGAACGGCAGCGGGGAGCGCACCGGTCGGCGCACGCCCCGTGGCCGATGTCATCAGGAGTGGGCTTCCCAGGGCGCGACGTCCGGCCAGCCCCGCCCAACCAGTCGACGTCGACCGAGAAAGAGTCCGGCAACGACCGAGACGCCAGCCGCCACCGCCAGACCGCCGCCCGGCAACCCGGTGCCGCCGCCGTCGGAGCCAGCGCCACCCGTGAGCGTGCCGACAACGACACCATCACCAGAGCGGGAGGACGCCTTCTTGGGAAACCGCAACGGCTCGATCGACTCGACGCTGCTGAAACCCTCAGGCGAGGAGGTGAAGGTCTCGTCGACCGCGGTCCCCTCAATGTCACCGAAGATATGGAAGGTGTAGTCCCCTTCCGCGGTCGGGAAGAAGATGGCGCGGTAGGCGCCGGGATCGCGGAACTCCGGCTCCAGCGGCAGCGCCATCGTCTGGTCACCGAAGATCACGTCGACCTTCAGCGTGTCAGCCAGCCCCTCAACCGGGGTGCCCACCGCGTCCTCATCGCTTGCGGTCGGTGTGGCCGGCGCCGCGCCGAGCTTCGAGACGCGAAGGCTGAGGCCGTTCTGCTGGTCGACAAACGCCGGCTCGTTCAAGAAGCCAACGACGAGATGATAGGTGCCATTGGCGATGTCGCGCTGCTCGTGCGCGAGCGCGGCCGCGGGAGACACCAGGGCGAGGAGGGCGATCAGGCCAACCACAAGGGTCATGCGCGCGATGCGATGCATGCTGAACAGGTCCTTTTGCTGAGCTGCCATCGTGGCAGATCGGTCTGGATAATGCTGATGTTAGGTCGCAACGGCCCCGGGGCGCGGCGGCGGGATCAACGGGCGCAGCGTCCGTCCGACACGATGCACCAACGCTATCGGAGACCGCATCCGTCGACCAGCGTTGAGCGCCAGAGCGACGACAATCAGAGCGGCTACCGCCAGCGGTTGCTCGATTGGCGGAAGTGGTGATTGCAGCGCCGGCGGCTCTGCCCGGCTCGCGTCCACCATCATTGCTCGCTGGTTCGCCCGCGGGGCGGATGCCCGGTCAGAAAGGGCGTGAACGGTGTTCCCGTGGTGATCGGGCGATCCCTGGGCGGCATCGAAGAGGAGCTGAAACAGGGCGTGCGCGTGCGGCGTCCGCGCCCCGCCCCGGTAGTCGACCGGCATCATGCAGACGCCAACGACGGCGCTGAGGGCCAGCAGCCGCTGAACACCGGTCAGCACGGAATGAGCCCGCCGGTGCCGGACGGTCATGCTTCTCGATTCGGGACCATCCGTGGACGCTTGAGTCATGGCGATCCATGGTACCACGGGGCTTTCGCCGCATCGGAGTGCCACGTCGCTCGTTGGATCGCGGTGCCCAGGAATACGCGAGGGCGGCCGGTTGGCCGCCCTCGCGCTCGTGTTGATGGTCCAGGTGTGGGCCGCGACTAATCGTGGATATCGACTCGCATCCCGAGCGGCGCCCAGCCATACATCCACTCCGCGACATCCATCGGCAGATTGACGCAGCCGTGGCTCATCGGAGTCCCGAAATTATTGTGCCAGTAGGTGCCATGGATCGCGTGGCCACGATCGGTGAAATACATCACGTTCGGCACGTCGGGAACATCGTAGTACTCGCCACCAATCACGCCTTCCATCGTCTGTGACTTGAGCTTGCTGTTGACGAAGAAGGTGCCGGCGGGGGTCTCGAACTTTTCCTTGCCGGTGCTGACATACCCTTCCCAGAGGACGACATCACCCTGGCGCGCCCAGGCATATTGCTGGCTGAGGCTGACCTCCAGCCACTTCTCGGCGTTCGGATCGACCTGCGGCTGCGCCGGGGCCGCCGGCTTCGGCGGCGGTGGCACGAACAGGTCTTCACTGTAGTCAGGGAGGTCGCCCTGCGGCACAGGCGACGTGTCGAGCTGCTTGCGTTGGGCCAGCAGCTCGCCGACCGGCATCAGGTACGGATCCCCGCCCTCGTCCAGCGCGACCTGCCCCCGCTCGAACATCTGGTACGTCGTGTCGTGGATGGTGTACTGCTCGGTCAGCGGGTTCCCGAGGTAGGTATCTTCGCCGGTGTTCTCCCAGAACGTCTTGAAGGCGCCCGAGACGCTGTGCTTGGTCGGACTGATGAACCGGTAGTCGTCACCCTCCGACGTGATCTTCTTCTTGTCGAGCGGGAGCCAGGCGCGCATCGCTAGCTCCGCGTTCGAGGTGGCGGCACTCTTACCGGGCAGGGTGCGCCGAACCATCAACGGGCGCATCTCGGAACCGATGTCCCCGAGGTGCACCGGGTTGTCCGGGTCTTCCGGCCAGTACTCGAACCGGGCATAGCCAAGGTACTGGACGATGTGCCCGTTCTCCTCGAACTCTGGGGTGATCGGATAGCCGAACGCGTTCGCTCCTCCCCAGCCTCGCCACAGATCGAGGAAGAGACGGTCGAGCGCCTGCCCTGTCTCCGGGACATAGACCGTGGAGGGGGGCGCCCAGTTGGGGTCGGGACCGACATGGGGCGCCGAGGTAGCGGCCGATGGCGGCGGTAGCAGCACCGTGTTCGACGGATCGTCCACGACGACCTGCTGAGCGGCGTCGACCGCGGTATCGACCGCGGTATCGACCGGCGCATCCTGTCCCACCGGTACGATGCCCGGGTCCTGGGCATGCGTCGGATCCTGAGCCTGGGTCTGATCCTGCGCCGGATCGACCGTCTGGGTCTGATCCTGCGCCGGATCGACCGTCTGGGTCTGATCCTGCGTTTGATCCTGAGCCATCACGGTCGCCGGTCGCATCGCCAGCAGCGGCGACAGCAGCATCACCACCAACAGTGCCACTGGCAAAACCAGGCGACGCCTGGGTCGTCGCTCACCACGTCGTCGCGCGTTCATCGACCAGCACATTGTTGTATCTCCGCCCCACGGGCATCCGTTGCGTGCGGCCGATCGACATCCGGCCACCCTAGAGAACGCGCGATCGGCGCGAAAGGTTTCATGCGTCGATCCGCCACCGTACCACCCCACGCGCCATTCGATAACCGCAGCATAGCCGACCGCTCTCTCATCCGCAACAACCGGCTGTACGGACACACAGAACCGCGGCGAAGTTCCGTGTGAACGCTTGCTTTCCTCCGATGTGCCAGCCAGTCACAGTCTTTTAGCGAAGATCGAAATCAAGACTGATGTCAAGGGCGGGGGCAGAGTGGGTGAGGGCGCCGACCGAGATCAGATCGACCCCCGTCTCGGCGACCGCGCGAACCGTCGCCAGCGTGATCCCACCCGATGCCTCGACGAGGGCCCGGCCGCCGATCATCTCGACCGCGCGTCGCATCGCCGGGGCATCCATGTTGTCGAGCAGGATGATATCGGCACCAGCGGCAACCGCCTCCTCGACCTCGGCCAGGGTGGTCACCTCGACCTCGATCCGCAGCGGGTGCGGCGCGTTCGCCCGCGCCTGCTGAACCGCGCGGGTCACCCGGTCAGCACCACCGACCGCGGCCAGGTGATTGTCTTTGATCAGCACGCCGTCGCTGAGTCCAAACCGGTGGTTGCGCCCGCCGCCATGAAGGACGGCGGCCTTCTCCAGCGCCCGCAGCCCGGGCGTCGTTTTGCGGGTATCGACGATCCGGGCGCCGGTGCCGGCGACCGCGTCGACATAGGCCGCTGTCAGGGTCGCGACCCCCGAGAGCCGCTGCAACAGGTTCAAGGCAACCCGCTCGGCCGCCAGCAGGCTCCGGGCAGCGCCCTCGACCTCGGCCAGCGGGTGACCGGGCTCAACCCGGTCGCCGTCCCCGGCGCGGGTCTCATAGCGCACTGTCGGATCAATCCGGCGAAAAACCGAGCCGGCGACCTCAAGACCGGAGACGACACCGGTCGCCTTCGCGAGCATCGCCCCCCGCGCCCGCGCCCCAGTGGGCACGGTCACCCGCGAGGTCACATCACCGCCGCCGATGTCCTCCGCGAGCGCCAGATCGACGATCGCCTCCCACCCGCGAGCCCGTCCCGTGTCACTCATCACCCGGGTCGATCCGCTGGCGTCGTGGGCAGCGACGGCCGTTGCAGGGTGATGGCCGATGTCTGGGGCAGCCTGGCATGTGCGGCCAGACGATAGCGCACGGCGCCGTCCGGTCGCCGCCGCTTGCCGATCAGCTTGAAACCGCAGGCCCGATAGAAGCCAAGGGTCGACTCGCCGATCTCGACCGCGAGCGGTCGGCGGCCAACCAGCCGCAGCGCATGGTCAACACAGGCCCGTCCATGCCCCTGGCGGCGATGCTCCGGCGCGACCGCGATGACGGGCAGCTCCGCGGTGAGCCCATCGATCTGGACGAAAGCGACCGCGAAGAGCTCGTCGCCAGCGACCCGGGCTATGATGGTTGATCCATCGGCGCGGGCCGCTGCCAGCCGCATTGCGGCCTGGCCGACCGTCTCCTCTCCGGCCGCGGCCAGCAGGGTCGCCGCCGCCGCGTCGCGGGTTGGATCGAGCGGCAGCATCTCCGGCTCGGACGGCGCCACCGCGGGCCTCTCCAGTGCCTCCACCGACCGCGCTACAGTTGCAGGAGGTCGGCGAACGGTTTGGGGTCGGCATAGGGACCGACGACCGCCAGGCTCAGCTTGTCACCATGGAACAGCTCCTGGCTTAGCTCCTGCACCTCGGCCACGGTGACAGCCTCGATCTTCTCCATGACCTCCTCGGGGGTCTTGATCTCCCCGTAGGTCAGCTCCTGACTGCCAATCCATGACGCGACCGATCGGCTGTCCTCCAACCCCATCAGGAGACGGCCTTTCCGCAAGTCCTTCGTGCGCTGCAGCTCCTCAGGCGGGACGGGAAGATCGCGCAGCTTCCGCAACTCCTCGACGACGGCGCCGACCGTCTCCTCGACCCGCTCCAGATCGGTTCCGGCGTAGACAATGCCCTGTCCGACATCGGCGTAGGGTCGGAAATAGCCATAGACCGAGTAGACGAGACCGCGTTTCTCGCGGATCTCCTGGAAGAGGCGGGAGCTCATACCGGAGGAGAGAATCGCCTCGATCGTCGACTGCGCGTAGCGCCGTTCGGTGGTGTAGGGCAGCGCCGGCATGCCGAGGCACAGATGCGCCTGCTCGGTCTCCCGCTCGACCAGGCGGATCCGCGCCTGGTCCTGATCGGTCGTGCCGGGGGCGAAGTCGTCGGGCGTCTCGGCCCTGGTCAGACCGCCGAAGTGCTCCTCGGTCAGCGCCACGACCTCCTCGTGGCGCACGTCGCCACCGGCCGCGATCACGAGCCGATCTGGTCCATAGTTGCGACGCCAGTAGTCGATCATCCCGTCGCGGGTGATGTTGGCGACCGTTGCCTCGGTCCCGGCGATCGACCGGCCAACCCCCTGCTCGCCCCAGATGACCTCGTCGATCACGTCATGGACAAGCTCCTCGGGGGAATCCTGAACGGAGCGAATCTCCTCGAAGATGACCGAGCGCTCTTTGTTCAGCTCGCCATCATCGATCACCGAGTTGCGAACGATGTCGGCCAGCACATCAAACGCCATCGCGAAGTGGGTGCTGGGAATCTTGCACCAGTAACTGGTCGATTCGCGGCCGGTGGCGGCGTTGAGCACACCGCCGACGCCTTCTAACTCCTGCGAGATCAACATCGGATCGGGCCGGCGCTCGGTTCCCTTAAAGAGCATGTGCTCCAGGAAGTGGGAGACCCCGGCGATCGGCGCCTGCTCGTAGCGCGAGCCTACACCGTAATAGAGGATGAGACTGGCCGAGCGGACACCGGTCATCGGGCCGGTGACGACGCGCACGCCATTCGGCAGCGTCGTTTTTTCGTAGAGGTCGGGCAAGAGAGGCTCCTTCTTCGCGGACAGTCATCGCATGCTGATGACCGGTAAAGACATCGCCCGGCGGATCACGCCGGCCCGAGGTGATGCGGGTATTGTAGGGCCACCGCCGGTGATGCCAACCGCCCATCCTACCGATCGTCAACCGGCGCGCCGGTTGACGATCGGTAGGATGGTCTCGACCCGATCGACCAGCAACCGGAGCGCCCCCTCGACCGCGGCCGCCACCACCGCGGCCCGGTCGCCGGGGAAGTGATGCCGCTCGACCTCCGCGGGTGTGCCTTCTGGTCCGGCCACCGCCAGATAGACGAGCCCGACCGGCTTGCCGGCGGTGGCGCCACCCGGCCCGGCGATACCGGTGGTGGCGACGGCCAGGTCGGCCCCAAAGGCGCGGCGCGCGCCCTCGGCCATCGCCCGCGCGCATTCGGCGCTGACCGCGCCGTGGGTCGCCAGCATCTCCGGGGGAACGCCAAGGAGCGCGATCTTCGCCTCGTTCGCGTAGGCGACGATTCCACCGAGAACGTAGGCGGAGCTGCCCGGCACAGAGGTCATCCGCAGCGTCACCCCCCCACCGCTGCACGACTCCGCCGTCGCCACGGTGAGGCGGGTCTCGTTGGCGAGCAGGGCGTGGAGCCGCTCCTCGAACGGGCGATCGATGTCGGGGGCGGTCATGGTACGGGAGTGTACCCTGATCGCGGGCGGACGCTCATCGGGTTAGCGCGGACACGAGGGTCCGGCCCGGCGCTACCGCTCCGCGTCGAGCCCGGCCAGCCACGCCCGGATCGCCGGCTCGTGCTCCTCATGAAAGTGCCCGAACGAGCTGCCGAGGATGACGGGTCCCAGGGCGTTGCCTTCCAACCAGGGGAAGTGGGAGTCGAGGCGGCCAGGCTCCAGCAGGTCGGGCTCGGAGACCGCGGCCGTCGCGTCATGGAGTCGCTGGTACTGCTCGCGCGACTGGGCAAGGATGTCGACCAGCGGGCGATCCTTTGACCGTTCGTAGAACCAGTTGTTGATCTGGTCGACCCCGTCGTCGGTCTCATCCTCCATCCCGGCCGGCCAGGGTGGCGGCGGGGTCTCGTCGCCCCGAGCAACCGCATCCAGGCGATCGAGCGTGCGCGTGCGCCAGTCGTTCAAATGGGCGGCGACGTCTTTGAAGGTCCACTCCCCGGCCGCGCCAGGCAGGGTCATACGGTCCTCGCCGATCTCATTCAGCAACGCGTCCCAGTTCGCCCGTTCGGTCTCAATCATCGCCAACAGCTGCTGCTTGCTCGTTGCCGCTCGCGCCGCTTCCATCCCTGCCTCCTCATTGAGCCGAACGATCAGATAAGACCTCGCGCACACCGCGTGCCAGTTATCGCCCCAGTCCGGACGCCACCTCCAACGAGCAAACGTCTCGGCAACGTGACCAATTCGACACCCTCTGGCCGACGATCCGCCGACGCCGTCGTCTACCCTCGTCTCATCAGGATAGACCGGCCCGACGACGATTGGGTAGAAGGACGTCCAGGCCATGCTGCTGCGTATCTCCCTCCCGGCAACCGACTGGATCCGGCTCGCCTCTACCCTGAGGCGGCAGGCTCGCCGGTGCTCGTCGGCATCCTTCGCACCATGGCCAGTGTTGCGGCACCGGCCACCAGCGACGTGCTGGCGCTGCAGCTCATCCCCGAGCAAGCCGGCGGCCTGCAGAAGATGGCTGCCGGCCTCGGGTTGCGGGTGCCGGTGACACCGGTGGCGCCCGCCCCGAATCGGACGGTTGGACCGCCACGCTCGCGGAGCGCACCGAGGCGGTCGCCGCCGCCGATGCGCTGCTCCGGAGTCATCAGCGTCGTCTGACCGCCTGACCAGATCCCTGAGGAACCGATCCGGCCGAGCGGAGACTGGCACCGGGGGGTTGACTCCACCCTGACGCGTTTGGAGGCGACCGCTAGCCCGCCCAGGGACCAGCGGTGCCGCGTAGGAGGCGAATCCCGAGCAGCACGAGCAGCGAGCTGGCCAGCAGGGCCACCGCCAGCAGCAGCGCGGCGTGGAGATCGCCAGCGCTGAAGCGCCCGTAGATCGCCAGCGGCATCGTCTGGGTCGTGCCGGGAAAGCTCCCGGCAAACATGATCGTTGCCCCAAACTCGCCGAGCGCACGGGCCCAGGCGAGCACCGCCCCCGCCGCCAGACCAGGACCTGCCAGCGGCAGCGTCACACTCCAGAAAACTCGCGGCGGCGACGCACCAAGATCGGAGGCGGCGGCTTCGAGGTCGCGATCGACCCGCGCAAAGCCGCTCTTCGCGGCCCGAACGAAGAAGGGCACGGCCACAAAGATCTGCGCCATCACCACGGCCGTCGTCGTGAACCCCACGGTGATGCCGAGGTCGGCGAGCCAGTGTCCCACCACGCCCCGCCGACCAAATGCCGTCAGCAGCGCGATCCCGGCGACCGCCGGCGGCAGCACGATCGGCAGGTCGATCAGGGTGTCGACGAGGCGAGCGCCGAGCGAACGACGGCGCGCCAGAAGATAGGCGAGCGGTGTCCCGAGGGCGATGACGATCGCCATCGTCACCAGCGAGGTCACGAGGCTCAACCGCAGCGCCTGCCCGAGCAGCGTCGCGGTCTCGTCATCCAATCGCCAGCCGCCCTCGGCGGCGCGCCAGGTCATCGCCCCCAGGGGGAGGGCGAGAAACAGGACCAGGAGCGCGGCGGCGCCCCAGGTGGCGGCACCCAGACCGCGCCCTGCCAGCCCCGCACCACGCCTCGCCGTGGCCGCATCCGCCTGGTGCCGCGCCATGCCGGCCCCCCGTTGCGCAGGATGTGTCCCGGGGCGCGGCGGTGCGACCGCGGTGTTGAGCTCGGTCACGTCACTGCCCCGTCACCCACGCGAATCTCCCGGCGGAGTATGCGACCTGCGGCGCCCTCCGGGGAAGCACCGGCGAGGCGAGCAGTCACGGTCCGACCGGCTCGAACCCAAAGCTCTCCAGCGTCGCCTGCCCCTCGGGACCGCGAACGTAGCCGATGAAGGCGTTCGCCAGCTCCGCGTTGCCGCCGGTCACTGACGCGATCGGGTAACTGGCGACCACGTTGACGGCGGGGGGAATCTCGACCACCTTCACCTGATCGGGAGCGGAGGCCGCATCGGAGAGGTAGACGATCCCGGCGTCCGCCTCGCCAAGCTCCACCTTGGCAAGCACATCGCGGACATCTTCCTCCTCGGAGACGATGTTCCCGGCGACCCGCTCGACGAACCCCTCGCCGTAGGTCGCCGTGTCACGGCCCATCGTGCAGAGCGACTCGCGGGCATACTTGCCCACCGGGACATCGGCCTGCGCGACCACTAGCTTCAACCCCTCGTTCCCAAGATCGACCGGCGCGGCGATCCCCGCCGGGTTGTCGATCGGGACCACGATCGCCAGCTTGTTCCGGACAAAGGTCACCGGCGTACCGCTCACCGACCCGTTCTCGGTGGCAGCGGTCATCTGCGTCTTATTGGCGGAGGCGAAGAGATCGGCCGTCGCCCCTTCTTTGAGTTGGGTAACCAGCGCCTGCGAACCCCCGAAGTTGTAGGTGATCGTCAGACCGGGGTTGGCCGCTTCGAGGTCGCTCTTGATCTTCCCAAAGGCGTCGGTCAGCGATGCGGCGGCAAAGACGGTCAACGCCCCACCACCTGGGGGGAACGCCACCGGGGACGCGGGGATTGGGGAAGCAGCCGGTGCCGCCGGCGTGGCGGCAACCGGTGTCGCCGGCGACGCGCAGTCGACCGCTAACTTGGCTGCAACCGAAAGCGAGCGCAGTCCCGGGCCGATTGCCAACAAAGCGAGAAGCGCAACCATGAGCCAGCTCGCCGGTCTGCTTCGCTGCAAGATGTGCACTGGTTGCTCCCTCACTCCACTCATGCCACAATCGGTCAATGGTTGAATAATCAACCATTGAATAGCCCGCCATCGGAGGCTAGGCGACCGGCAGTGGCCTGTCAAGGGCATCACCGATAGGAGAAACCCCCGTGGAACTGAGCGCGCGCAACCAGCTTCCCGGACGAGTGATCGATATCTCGCTCGGTGCCGTGATGGCCGAGGTCACGATCGATATCGGGGACGGCAAGACGATTGTCGCGGCGATCACCCGCAGCTCCTCAGAGCGGATGGGGCTGCAGGTGGGCGACGAGGTGATGGCGCTGATCAAGGCGACCGAGGTCCTGGTCGGTAAGGCGTCCGGGTAAGCCCGGCGCTGATACGGTCGTCGCGGCGTCCGGTAGCGCGGGCGTCGGGGTCATGGCATGGGGACGTGCGATGCTGACGTGTGACGTCTGCCTCGACGACAGGCCGTCGTCCTCCATCGCGTCGCTGACCCTTGCCGACAGTCGCACACCAGGAGCCGTGCCCGCCGATGCCGCTCATCACCTCGCTCGTTCCCGAGGCGGACCCATCGCTTGAAATCCTCCGCGATGGGGAGGTATGGCCGGACGGTCGCTGCGTGATGCTCTGGGTCTCGCGGGCCAAGCGAGCCACCGCGAACCGGACGGCCAATCTCGCGATTACCATCGCGGACCGGTTGCAACTCCCGGTGGTGGCAGTCTTTGCGCTGGTGCCGGGCTATCCGAGCGCGACCCTTCGCAGCTATCACTTCATGGCCGAGGGGCTGCGGGAGCTCCCGGCGGGGTTCGGCCGGCGCGGCATTGGCTGGGTCCTCAGGATCGGCGAGCCGGCCGAGGTCATCCCCGCCCTCGCTGCCGAGCTCGATGCGGCCGCCGTCGTCACCGACCAGGACCCGCTTCGTCTCGGTCGCCGCTGGCGGACCGATGTCTCCGCCCGGCTCCGGATCCCGCTGATCGCGGTTGATACCGACACCGTTGCTCCCCCGGCACTCTTTCTCAAGGAAGAATGGGGCGCCTACACCTTCCGGCGAAAGCTCTGGCGAGCGATCGACGACGGTGACTATCTGGAGCCGATCCCCGATCCGGTCGCCCGTGTCCAGTTCGATCCGTCATCGTTCGGGACAAGCCCCGACCCCATCGCCGCGCTGGCGAGTCTCGATCTCGACCGCTCGGTTGGCCCGGCGCCGGCGCTGCGCGGTGGACCCGCCGCGGCCCGTGATCGTCTCGACCGCTTCGTTTCGGAGCGGCTGACGACCTACCACACGGAGCGCGACCGCCCTGACCGGGAAGGCCAGAGTGGTCTTGGTCCCTATCTCCACTTCGGGCAGATCGGCCCGCACGAGGTCGTCCGCGCGGTGATCGACGCGAAGGCGGCGGCGCTGCTGCCCGTGGGGCCGGCGTCAACAGCGACCCACGCCTCCGAGCCAGGTGCGCCCGATGCCGGGCCAGACGCCTTTCTCGACGAGCTCGTCACCCAGCGGGAGCTGGCGGTCAACTTCGCGCTCCGCAACCCCACCTACGATGGGTATGGGGGGCTTCCCGATTGGGGACGGAAAACGCTCGAGGAGCACCGGCACGACCGGCGCCCCGTCCTCTACGACCGGGCGCGGCTGGAAGCGGCGGAGACGGCGGACGCCCTCTGGAACGCGGCGCAGCGGCAGATGGTCGCCGAGGGAACGATGCCGAACCGGCTCCGGATGTACTGGGCGAAGCAGATGCTGCGCTGGACATCGTCGCCGGAAGAAGCGTTCGAGATCACGATCGGGCTGAACGATCGCTACTTTCTCTGTGGACGAGACGCGGCGGGCTACGCCAACGTCGCCTGGGCGATCGGTGGGCGGCACGACCGCCCGTTCCCACCGAACAAGCCGATCTTCGGGTTGGTCCGGCCGATGGGGATGGGGGCGATGCGGCGGCGGTTCGATCCGGAGGCCTACATCGCGTTGATCGAGGAGCGCCTCGGTCCCGCACCCCGGCCGACCGGTCCGGTGCAGGCGTCGCTCGACATCTCCTGACGCCGACCCCACCGCGCTCCCGCGCGCACCGGACATGGCCTTCGTTCGCCAGGTCGCACGGATGTGGTCGCACCGCGACCGACAGCGGGGTCGCGTCCTACCCACGCGAGCAGCGCGACTGACAGGGGCCGATCCTGGACACCGTGACGCCCCACCCTCGAAGCCGAGGATGGGGCGTCAGTTCGTGGATCGAGCGGATCGCGGCGCGGCACGACCGTGCTGGTTAGCTCCGGCGGCGCGAGACCACCGCGGCTCCACCAAGCAGGAAGAAGGCTCCGGCAAAGGCGAGCGCAGCCATCCACGCGCTGGACGCGGCCACCGTCGTACCGGTTCCCGTGGTCGGCAGCTTCGCGACCGAGCTGTTGACGGCGGCGGCGCTGGCGCTGCTGCCGGTGACCGGCAGCGTCGTCATCCCGACACCAGATGGAACGGCTGCCGCCGGGATCGCCGCGGCGGTGTCCGCGGCATCGGCGACCGCGCCGTCATCCGCGACCGCGCCGGTATCACCGACGGCGGCGTCACCTTCGCCGTCGTTCGTCCCGACCGTCCCGGTGTCCGCCACGCCTGGGTCGCCTCCCTCGGTAGCCGTTCCGCCATCGACGGAGGTGTCGACCGCGTCAGCAACGGGAGCGCCAACGACGACGCCACTATCACCGCTTGAATCGTTCGCCTGATCGGCGCCGGAAGCATCACCGTTGAGATCGCCGACATCGGTCGAGCCATCGGTGACATCGCCACCCGAGGCGTCGGTGCCCGTGTCGCCGCCTGAAGTGTCTCCCTCATTGCAGGCAATGCCATCACCGTTGAGATCAACGAATGACGCCTGGCTCGGATCTGCGTCCAAAGCGACCTGGGCATCCTCCGGCGAGGAAAATGCACTGCACGGAATATCCTGAGCCGCCACGCTAGCAGTCAGGCCATGACCGAAGATGAACGCGAAGACGAGTGCGAATACAGCAATCAAACGTCGCACGATATCCCCTCCCTAAGTGAATCCGCTCTGCGCGCGAAGTTGCGGACAGCCTGCAATCTCCCGACGTGCGTGCGGGGCGCATGCCTATCGTCGCAGACGCCATGGTGAATGTCTAGTGCCGAGGCGGACCGTGGGCAGCCTCGCTCTTGGTGAGCCACATGCAGAGGGGATCACCGCCAGGCCGTGGAGCGCTGATGTGGCAGCGGCGGACCGGGCGGGGGATACTTGATTTCCGCATCCAGAACGACCTGACCGGGAAGCGTTCCGCGGTCACCAGCCGAGGAGACCAGCACGATGAGCACGACGACATCAATTCCCGCGTCGACGCTGCGGGAGCGGCAGGCTCCCCTGAAGACCCGCTACGAGAGCGACCCTGAATCGGCCAGACTGACCATCACCGTCCAGAGCGCCACCGAGGGAAGCGACCCAATGCGGGTCAAGATCGCCCAGGCATCAGCCCTGGCGGGAGCGGCTCCCGTCTCCTGGGAGGTTGGCGCCCACCCAATGGCGGGCGGCACCGACGAGCTCGCCTGTTCCGGCGATCTCCTGCTCGCCTCACTTGCGGCCTGCCAGGAGATCACGCTGCGGATGGTCGCGGCCACGATGGGGATCACGCTGGATCAGGTCGATGTCACGGTCAGCGGCGATATGGACTTTCGGGGCACGATGGGGCTCGACCCGGAGACCCCGGTCGGCTTCGAGCGCATCCGGACCGAGATCAGCGTCGTCGCCAACGCCCCGGAGGATCGCCTGCAGCGTCTGGCGGAGCGGGCCGAACGCTACTGCGTCGTCGCCTCCACCCTGCGCCAGTCGCCCGAGCTGACGACCACGATCCAGACGGCGACAACGGCCGCACCGTAGGGGCTCCGCCGGGTAAGATGCCCCTGAACGTGAGGCGGTGCCAGCGAATGGAGAGGGAGACGCGATGTACGGGGTGATCCGGCGCTACCGGCTGGCGGAGGGGGCAACGGTCGCCGACGTGATGCAGCGGGTTCAGCGTGACTTCGTGCCGATCGTCAGCCAGGCGCCGGGCTTCGTCGCCTACCACGCGGTCGACCTCGGCGATGGTGCGATTGCCTCGATCGGCGTCTTCGACAGCCAGGACGCGGCCGACGCATCGACCCGCCAGACGGCCGAGTGGGCGGGACGCGAGCTGGCGACGCTAGTCACCGGTGCGCCCCAGGTCGAGCATGGCCCGGTCGGCGCGCACGCCGCCCGCGAGCCAGGCACCGCCCCCCACCTCGACAGCGGCCAACCGGTCTGATCATTCTGTCTCCCTTCAACAGGAAGGACGCACCATGAACGAGCTCGCCCACCATCCAGCCCACCCCGCCGACTCAACGGCCGCCAACGGTCACCATCCCCCGAGCGACGAGGATCGCGCTTTCGGGTTCGACACCCTGGCGATCCACGCCGGACAGCGGCCTGACCCCACCACCGGCGCCCGGGCGATGCCGATCTACCAGACCAGTTCCTACGTCTTCGAGGACACTGGGCATGCCGCCGAGCTCTTTGCCCTGCAACGCTTCGGCAACATCTACAGCCGGATCATGAATCCGACCACCGCCGCCTTCGAGGAGCGGGTTGCCAGCCTCGAAGGGGGGATCGGCGGGTTGGCGGTCGCCTCCGGGCAGGCGGCCCAGTACATCGCCCTGGTCACGCTGCTTGGACCGGGCGATCAGATCGTCTCCTCCAGCGCCCTCTACGGCGGCACCTACACCCAGTTCGATATCACCCTCCGCCGGTGGGGCGTCGATGTCGTCTTCGTCGATCCGTCCAACCCGGACAACTTCCGGCGCGCGCTCACGCCGAAGACGCGCGCGATCTATGGAGAGACGATCGGCAACCCCCGGATCGACGTCCTCGATATTGCCGGGGTGGCCGCGGTCGCCCGCGAGGCGGGGGTGCCGCTGATCGTCGACAACACGTTCGCCACCCCCTATCTCTGCCGCCCACTGGAGCATGGGGCCGATATCGTCGTCCACTCGGCGACCAAGTTCATCGGCGGTCATGGCACCTCGATCGGCGGCATCATCGTCGAGTCAGGGCGCTTTCCCTGGGACAACGGCAACTACCCCGGCATGACCGAGCCATCCCCCGGCTATCACGGCATCCGCTTCTTCGAGACCTTCGGCGAGTATGGCTTCCTGATGAAGGCACGGGTCGAGAACGTGCGGGACATCGGGCCCGCGCTCAGCCCGTTCAACTCGTTTCTCTTTCTGCAGGGGCTTGAGACCCTGCCGGTCCGGATGGAGCGCCACTGCCGCAACGCCGAGGCGGTCGCGAGCTTTCTCGCCACCCATCCAGGAGTCGGCTGGGTCAGCTATCCCGGCCTTCCCGATAGTCCCTACCGCGCCCTCGCCGAGCGCTATCTGCCGCGCGGGGCGAGCGCCGTCTTCACCTTTGGCGTCAATGGCGGGCGCGAGACGGGGGCGCGCTTTATCGAGGCGCTGACCCTGGTTTCCCATCTCGCCAACATCGGCGACGCCAAGACCCTGATCATCCATCCTGCCAGCACCACCCACCAGCAACTCTCGGACGAGCAGCAGGTCGCGGCCGGGGTCAGCCCCGATCTGGTTCGGATCTCGGTCGGGCTGGAAGATGTCGACGACATCTGTTGGGATCTCGACCGGGCGCTTCGGCGCTCCGGCGCCACGACCCAGCCGCCCGAGGACGACCGCGGCGCCGGCGATATCGAGGTGCCGGGCCAGGAGGTCGCGGGCGCCGCGATCGGCGCGTAGAGGAGACCATCATGCACGCGACCGATCCCGCACCCTCCACCGCGGCGCCTCTCCCCGCCGCGCTGGCGACCAGTGGCGCCGCCGAGCGGCTGCGGATCCTGAACGCCTATCACACGATCGCGATGGTCGGGCTGTCGGCCGACGAGATGCGCCCCAGTCACTTCGCGGCGATCTATATGCAGGCCGAGGGGTACGACATCATCCCGGTCAACCCACGCTACGCCGGTCAGACGATCCTGGGTCAGCCGGTCTACGCTTCCCTGGCGGAGATCCCGCGTCCGGTCGAGATCGTCGATGTCTTTCGCAAGCCGGAGGCGATGCCACCGATCGCCGACGAAGCGATCCAGATCGGGGCGCGGGTCCTCTGGATGCAACTCGGCATCGTCAACGGGGAGGCCGCCGCCCGCGCCCGCGCGGCCGGTCTCGACGTGGTGATGAACCGCTGCGTCAAGATCGAGCACGCCCGCTTCTTCGGCGGTCTCAACCTGGTCGGTATGAACACCGGGGTCGTCACGGCCCGGCGGCTGATGGGGTAGCGGCAGCGGCTCCGGCAAGGCTGCGGAGCGACGCTAGCGACCGAGAGAACAGGGAAACAGATGAAAGAGATCCTGACCGATGTGCGTCGCGAGGGTCAGGTGGTCATTCCGGAAGAGGTGCGGGAGTATTTTGGCCCTGACGCCCGCGGCCAGGTCGCGTTCGTCATCACCGATGAAGGGACCGTCCAACTCCACACTCTGCTCGCCGAGATCATCGGGGCGCTTCGAGGGGCGACCGGCTCCCTCGATCGTCCCCTGCTCTGGGAACGGATCGAAGAGATCATGCGCGAGGATCGAGCGGACCAAACCGCCAAAAAGCTCGGCGTCAGTCGCTCACGATGGCCGACCGGTTTGTCGACACGGACATCCTCATCCGGGGATGCTCACGGGGGATGACCCGGACAAACAGTCGGTCACCGCCCAACCCCTGATAAGGTATCGCCATGGTCGCTATCGAAGCGGAAGCTGCTTGACAATGCCTACCGACGACGCTACCTTCCGCACTTGGCCCGGTGCCAGAACGAACCAGGATTGGCTCGCCAGACGCGTGTCGTCGGAGAGCGCGGATCGTGGTGTGGGTTCCGGCACCTCGAAGACGCTCATGTACCGCGTCAGGGCTTCCGTCGGAGAGTCGGAGGAGACCGATGTCGACCGCAACCACCACCACCGCTCAACTCACTGGCGAGACCAGCACCGAGGGTGCCTTCAAGCGCCAGGCCAACGCCTTTCAGGATCGCATCACCGCAGACGGCAGCAGCGGCTTCAAAGCCGAGCCCGGCCGGTATCACATCTATGTCTCGCTTGCCTGCCCCTGGGCGCACCGTACGCTCATCATCCGGAAGCTCAAAGGGCTGGAGGAGGTCATCTCGGCATCAGCGGTCGACCCGATCCGCGATGAGCGCGGCTGGGCCTTCCGGGAGAGTCCTGACGGCAGCTACGGCCCGGACCCGGTCAACGGCTTCCACTTTCTGAGCGAGGCGTACCTGGCAACCGACCCCGGCTTCGAGGGCCGATACACCGTTCCCTGCATCTGGGACCGGGAGACGGGTCGCATCGTCACCAACGACTTCCACGCCATCCCGACGCAGCTCGAGACCGAGTTCGACGCCTTCGCCACCCGCGACATCGATCTCTACCCCATGCCACTGCGATCCGAGATCGACACGATCAACTCCATGGTCTACGAGCAGATCAATAACGGGGTCTACAAGGCGGGGTTCGCGACCTCGCAGGACACATATGAGGCGGCCTTCGACGCCCTCTTTGAGACGTTCGACGACCTGGAGCAGCGACTCTCCCGGCAGCGATTCCTGGCCGGCGATCGGTTGACCGACGCCGATATCCGCCTCTTCCCGACGCTGGTTCGCTTCGATGCGGTCTATCACGGGCACTTCAAGTGCAACCTGCGACGCCTGGTCGATTACCCGAACCTCTGGGGCTATACCCGTGATCTCTACCAGCGACCGGAGTTCGGCGAGACGGTCAACTTCGACCATATCAAGCGTCACTACTACGTGACCCATGACAGGATCAATCCGAGCCGGATCGTCCCCAAGGGTCCGGCCATCGACTGGCTCGCCCCCCACGATCGCGGTCAGCTGGGATAACGGTGTCCTCGCCTACCGCGGCACCCATATCGATCACTCCGGTCCTCGTCCGCGTCGCGCACCCGGAGGAATACGAGGCGATCGGCAACCTCGTCGCCGATGTCTATCGCGACGAGGAGTTCGTCCATGGCGCTTATCTGGACGTGCTTCGCGACGCGGCGGGGCGGGCCGCTGCGGCCGAGCTGCTGGTTGCGATCGCGCCTGATGGCCAGCTCGCCGGCACGATTACCTATGCCGCGGGCGGCACGCCCTTCGCGGATGTTGCCGGTCCCGACGAGGCAGAGTTCCGGATGCTCGCGGTCGCGCCAGCGGCACGCGGGCACGGGGTTGGCGAGCGACTGGTTCAGGCCTGTATTACCCGGGCGCACGGTCAGGGCCGGGAGCGGCTGGTGATCTCGACCCAGGCGGAGATGCAGCGCGCGCACCGCCTCTACGAGCGTCTCGGCTTCGTCCGGGCGCCGGAACGCGACTGGTCACCGGAGCCCAGCGTGCAGTTGCGCGTCTATCGCCTCGATCTGGACGACGCCTGACCGGGCGAGCAGCGACGAACGAATCACGGCCGCACCGGCGTCCGCGACACGGCTGAAGAACGGAAGAGACGAGCATGGCAGCGATCAACAACGTCCCCGAGGTTCTGGAACAGATCCGCACCGTCCGCCAGGCGCGGCAATATCAGCCGGAAACCGTGTCCGATGAGATTGTCGAGCTGCTGCTGGAGGTCGCCCGCTGGACCGGCAGCTCCCGCAACACGCAGCCGTGGCACTTCATCGTCATCACCGACAAGGAGCAGCTCCGCCGGATCAGCCAGCTGCGGACGCCGATCAACTGGGTCGCCGGTGCACCGCTGGCGATCGCGATCGTCCTCGACGGTGGAAGCCTCAGCAGCGAGGCCTACGACGAGGGACGGGTCAGCGAGCGCGTCCTGATCGCGGCGCGGCTGCTCGGCCTCGGCGGCGGCACCGCCTGGTATGGCGACGCCGCCCAGGAAGCGGAAGCGAAGCAGATCCTGGGGATCCCGGCCGAGCGCACGGCCCGCTCGGTCGTCGTGATCGGCTATCCGACCACCACGGTCGACCCGCGCCCGAATCGGGTCGAAGGGGGGCGCAAACCGCTCTCGGAGCTCGTGAGCCATGACCGGATGGAGTCCGCATCGGCCTAGCTCCGGCGCGACACCGCGTGGGACATCGAATTCTATCGATCTCGGGGGCACGTGCCACGCGATTGGACGGTGAAAGAGCCTGCCTCCGATGCAGCGCCGATGCGTCCCGCTCACCGGTGTTGGAGGCGACCTCCATCGCATGGCAGGCCCCCTCCGGAACCGGATCAGAGGTCGCGGTGGACGCGCGTCGCGGATGCCTGCGCCAGGGGTCTCACCACGATCTGGTCGATATTAACGTGCGGCGGCCGTGTCACCACCCAGGCGATGCAGTCGGCGATGTCGTCCGCCGTCAGGGGCGTCATCCCGGCGTAGGGACGCTTTGCCGCCGCGACATCGCCACCGAAGCGGACGAGGCTGAACTCGGTCTCGACCAGCCCCGGGTTGATCTCGGTCACCCGCACCGGTTGCCCGAGCAGCTCCAGGCGCAGCGTCCGGGTGACGGCGCGCACCGCGTGCTTGACGGCGCTGTAGCCTCCCCCGCCGTCGTACATCTCCAGGGCGGCGGTGGAGCCGAGCACGACGATGTGCCCCTTGCCACTGGCGACGAGCTTCGGCAGCAGGGCGCGGGTGACCCGCACCACCCCAAGCACGTTCGTCTCGTACATCGTGCGCCACTGCTCATCGTCGGCCTCGGCGACCGGCGTCAGACCGAGGGCGCCACCGGCATTGTTGATCAGCACCGCGACCTCCGGTACGTGTGCCGCGAAGGCGCGTACCGAGGCGTCGTCGGTGACATCGAGAGGACAGGCGACTGCCCCCGTCGCCGCCGCGATCTCCGCCAGCCGCTCTTCGCGGCGGGCCCCGATGACGACCCGGTATCCCTCGCTCGCCAGTCGGGCGGCGGTCGCCGCCCCGATGCCGCTGCTGGCGCCGGTGACGACCGCGGTGAGCCGCTCAGTTGCGTGATCGGATGTCGTCATGCCGGGGGTATAGTGTCAAGTTGCGGATTGCCTCAATTTTGGGAACATTGAGTCGCCTCGACTCAGCCATCGCCGTCGGCCGTCCGCCGGCCTTTCACGGCCCGGACGGTGATGCCCTAGCGCCCCTGGATAGTGTCAAGTCCGCGATTGCCTCAGTTTTGGGAACAGTCCGCGGCCACGGCCGGCCGGTGCCCGCAGATCGTGGCTGGTGGGCGGTCGGGGTGTGCGCGGCCGGATCGCCACAGGATAGTGTCAAGTTGCGGATTACCTCGATTTTAGGAACATCTGCGCGCCGAACTTCTAGCCCCGGTCGTCGGAGGCGTCGTCCCGCTCCGACTCGGGCAGGTGGTGCCGCACCGGCGACACTGGCCGACTTTGATGCGCATGAGCGAGGGACGGGCGCCCTGTGCGAGGACCAGCGGACCGGGGCAGCCGCGGCCGGTCCGTTCCTCACCGACTTCGCCGCTCGCTCTGCCTCCGACGGCGTCTCGTCCGCCGCCAGCGGCGACGGCGCCGTGGTGGCCCGAGCAGGCCGGGCCGGAGCTACCGCGCCAGGAAACCCAGGTCCGCCGCGACCAGCAGGCCGCTCAGCACCCCGGCCGGCACGCCCTCCCCGAGGCCGAGATCCACCAGGAGCACCGGCTCCCCCGGCACCGCCCGCACCACCCGCTCCGGGAAGAGCTCGGCGTAGGGCCGGCTCGCCTCGCCCGCCAGCTGCCCCTCGACGACGGGCACGGCCGCCGCGGCGGCTCCCGGACTGGGCATCAGCAGCGCGATCTCGCCCCGGGCCGCGGGCTGCCCCGGCGGGGATGGGCCGGGCGTAGCGGTCCCTTCCCCGCTCTCCGTCGCGGGCGATGGGAAGCCGGCCGTCATGCCGAGCAGGCCGAGCGCGATCGGGGACATTGCCGACGGCGCCGCGATCTCGGTCGCGAGCGCGGTGGCGATCGCACCGATGTCGGGAACCCCGGGCGTGCCGTCGCCGAGGAACATGGCCAACGGGTCCTCCGCCTGGATCTGCGACCCCGTCGCCAGCACCGCCGTAACCAGGTCCGGTCGCGCCGCGCGCACCAGCGCCGCGACATCCACCCGATCAGCCAGGGATGGGGCGCGCCCGGCCGCTACGTCCAGCACCGCTGCCAGATCCTCCCGGGTGCCGGCGAAGCCGAGCGTCCCGTCCGCCAGGATCGCCGCGTTGGCCAGGTCGAAGGCGGACAACTGGAAGAAGGGCAAGGCCGGGTCGAATTACGCCTCCTCGCCGACCGAGGCGAGTTCGCCACCCTCGACCTCGATTGTCTGGTAGCCGCTCCGCATCCAGGCGGCGCGCACCTCCGCCTCGGCGAACCGACCCCGCACCAGCATCACGTTGAAATCCTGCTCCCGGCCCCGCCTGCGGACGTTGAGCCCGATGGCTTGGTCGATTTGGAACAGGTCGAAGCCGAAGGCCGCTCGCCACGCCGGGTCGGCGCTGCGGCTGAGGGAACTCGGCAACCACAGCCCCTTCGCGGCATCCCAAAAGCGCGCCGACGCCGCCTGGTCGGCGCCGGCGGTCGGCGCGGCGACCCCCACCGCCGCCAACTGAGCGGCGACGTCGGCGTAGCTCACCGGGATCGACGGCTCCGAAAACGGGACGGCCGGGAGCCGGTCGAGCAGCGCGGCGAGACCGCCCGGGTCGTTGGCCTCCCCGCCCGGCGTGGCCGCCGCCGTGGCGTCATGCGCCCGGGTGAACGCCGGGTCGGCAAGCCCGCCGATCCCGAGCAGCAGCACCACGACGGCGCCAACGACTAGCCGCGACCACCACGCGTTCATCGCAATCCTCCTTGCTCCGGACCCGAGCCGGCGCACGACGGGCTCCTCTCCTCAGTAGTGCCGACGACCTGTACCCTACACCCGCCGCCGTTGTCAAGCCGAACCGGGGGTGCGCCCACGGCCCGGCGGCTCTCCCCTGTCCGGCGGTTGTAGGCGGCGGTGACGACCGCGGTGGGCCGCTCGGTTCCACGATCGGTCGTCGTCATGCCGTCGTTCTCCTCATCGGTTGCGGATCGATCGATATGAATGCTCGCTCACGGCATGATCCACCATCGGCGGGTGGCGCGCGACGAGCGATCGCTCTCGTAATTCACACCCCGGAGGGTCCTTCGGATTACCCGACAAGGGGGAGGCCGGGTTCAAGCTCCCGTGAGGAGAAGGCCATCGCGGCGGTCGACCGGCCAATGGCAAGAGCCAGCCCCGCAGCGAGGAGACAGAGCAGTCCGGCGCCGATGAACGCCGGTCGGTAGTCGCCGAACCAGGTGCGGGTCGCCCCGGCCGCGGAGGCAGCGGCGGCGGCACCGAGCTGGTGGGAGGCGAAGACCCAACCAAAGACGACCCCCACGTTGCGCTTGCCGAAGATATCAGCGGTCAGCGCCACGGTCGGCGGCACGGTGGCGACCCAGTCAAGCCCGTAGAAGAGGATGAAAAAGAGGAGCCCGAAATGGGGCGAGTTGAATGCGAGCGGGAGATAGAGCAACGACACCCCCCGCAGCCCGTAGTAGGCGAAGAGCAGACGACGGCTATCCCACCGGTCGGTCAGCCAGCCGGAGATGGTCGTGCCGACGATATCGAAGATCCCGATCGTCGCCAGCAGGCTCGCCGCCGCCACCTCGGCCATGCCGTGGTCCATCGCGGCCGGGATCAGGTGGGTGCCGATCAGCCCATTGGTGCTGGCGCCACAGATGAAGAGGCTGCCGGCGAGCAGCCAGAAGTCGCGCGAATGCACCCCCAGCCGCAACCCCCTGAACGCCGCGGCGATGGGACTCCCGGTCGAGCCGGGCGGCACGTCGGCGTCGGTCGCGCCGTAGGCATGGAGACCGACATCCGCGGGGCGGTTACGCATCAGGATGGCGACGAGGGGAGTGACCAGCAGCGCGCCGCCTGCCACGATCAGTGCCGCCCAGCGCCAGCCGAGATGGACCGTCAGCCAGGCCAGTAGCGGCAGAAAGACGAGCTGCCCCGTCGCGCTGGCCGCGGTCAGCATGCCGAGCACCATCCCGCGCCGGGTGACGAACCAACGGTTGGCAACGGTCGCGGCCAGCACCGACGCCATCGCCCCGCTGCCGAGACCGACCACCACACCCCAGAGGACCAGCAGCTGCCACGGCGCCCACATTAGCGTGGTCAGCGCTGAGCCGGCGGCAATGGCGAGCAACGCGCCGAGGACGACGCGCCGGATGCCGAACCGCTCCATCAACCCGGCCGCGAACGGACCGCTCAAACCGAAGAGGAGGAGATTGATCGAGACGGCGAGCGAGATCGTTGCCCGGCTCCAGCCAAACTCGTCCTGCAGCGGCACGATCAAGACGCCAGGCGTCGAGCGAAACCCCGACGCACCGAGCAACGTGATGAAGGTGACCGCCGCGACAACCCAGGCGTAGTGGAAGCGTCGCCCGGCGAACCCTTGAATCATTCCCGTCTCATCCTTCTCCAAGCGGAGCCGCTCCCGCTCCCTTTGTGAGCTAGCGGAGCAGGGTCTCCACCGCCGCCAGCTCTCCGACCAACGCCGCAAGCCGGTCCGGTCCGACGATCGTCGCGAGCTCGGCCTGGGCATCGAGCCACAACGGACGAGCCTGCTCCAGGGCCGCCTCTCCCGCGGCAGTCAGTTCCACGACGCGGGAGAGGCGGCCCTGCCCCAGGGCGACCCGGATGAGGCCGTCCCGCTGCAGAGGGGAAAGGGCGCGCGTCAACGTCGTGCGATCGGTCGCCAACTCGTCTGCTAGGCGGCTCATGCCGTCCTCTCCACCCTGGCGGGCCAGGGTGGAGAGGACGGCATACTGCGTGACCCGCAGTCCACTTGGCGCCAGGATCTCGTCATAGCGACGGGTCAGGGCGCGACCGGTTCGGCGGACGACGCTGCACGCACAGGGAGCACCAGGACCGGCCAGGTGCCGCTCGATCTCTGACGTTATCTCCATGCCATCCTCAATAGGTGCATACACATCTATTGCGGATAGGAGCGGGCTTGGGTGATGTCAACAAGCTGGCAATGTCCGGTAGTCACCACCCTAGTACCGATCGCAAACAACGTCCTCCCACGCTTCCAGCTCCTCCACCGCGTTCGACGGACATCGGGCGTTCGGTGGCGGAACGGCTGGCCCGAGGGGTCAGGTATGCTGGAACGGGTGAATACCGAGAGCAGGGGAAGCGGAGCAGCGAACGGGTGGTTCCTCAGGGCGGCGACGAGGCGAACCGGACGACCGAGCCGCTGGTACTGCCGGGTCTCGGGCACCACGGCACGGCGCAGGAAGCGCCAATCGCGACCGATGGACTGGTGTTCGGCGACACGGGTCGAGCGCTGCCAGCGCCGTCCGGCCTGCGGCGCTATATCGGGTATCAGCTCGTCTCGTCGTTCCGTCTGACCGGGGCGATCTGGGTCATCTTTCTGGCCGATCGGGGCCTCTCACTCGGCCAGATCGGGCTCGCCGAGGCGGCCTTTCACCTCGCGCCGGTCACGCTGGAGCTCCCGACCGGGTCGCTCGCCGATCTGTTCGGTCGCAAGTGGTCCCTCGCCATGGGATCACTCCTCGGCGTTATCTCGGCGCTGCTGATGCTGGCGGTTCACCAGCTCTGGCTGGCGATTCCCGCGATGTACCTTGCCGGGGCAGCGATGACCTTTGAGTCGGGAGCGCAACAGGCGTTTCTTTACGACGCGCTGGCCGCCGGGGGCGGCTCGGACCGCTTTTCCCGCGTCTTCGGGCGGCTCATCTCGGCGGGGTTCCTCGTCACGGGGGTCTCCGCCTTTCTCGGCGGGGCGCTCGCCGACCAGAGTTTTGTCTGGCCATACGCGCTGGCGGCGGGGATCGGTCTGATCGGCGTCTGGCTGGCGGTGGGCTTGCAGGAGCCGGCCCGGGAGCGAGCAACCCACCGGTCGATCGGGCGGACCATCGGCGAAGCACTGGCAACCGTCCGGGAGCGGCCGCGCCTCGGGGCGATGCTCCTGTTCGGGGCGATCTTCTGGACATCGGTCACCCTTGCCGAGCTGTACGCGCAGGCGGTGTTCGATGGAATGGGGCTGCCCCCGTCCCGCATTGGCCTGCTGGTCGGCGGGTCGTTCGTGATGGTTGCGGCCGGGGCCTGGCTGGCGCACCGGCTGACCAGCCGTGGGACGTTCACTGTCTGGACGATCGGTCTCTCGCTGCTGACGGTCGGCGGGGTGCTAGGGATCGCCAGCGAAGTGTTACCGCTGGCGATCGTCGCCTTCGTGCTCTTCGAGTTTGGGACGGGGATCTACGAGCCGCTGCTCGCGGACCGGATCAACCGCGAGGTCGAGGCGTCGCGCCGCGCGACCATTCTCTCCTTGAACGGCTTCCTCTTCTCGCTGACGATGATCTGGGCCTTCCCCCTCGTCGGCTGGGTCGCCGGTCGCGCCGGATGGCTCGTCGCCTTCAGTGGCGTGAGCGTGGTCCTGCTCGCCTCCCTGGTCATCTGGCTTCTCTCGGAGCGCGGCGCGGTCGAAGATTGAGTCAGCCGTTGCTCGCGACGCCGACTTGCCGCGCATCATCGCGAATCCACCCGACCCATGACCACCGGCGGGATTGTTTCCTCCCTGGCACGGCGCCTGCTGGTCTCCGGCCCATCCACGTGGCCAGCATCGTGCGTTTTGGGCAGGGCGATCGTACCTGCTGACGAGCAGGATGTCCTACGTCGAGGTACATCACTATCACCTTTCCCACGGCTCGGCGACAGCACCATCGGGGGGTGGTGCTGTCGGGCATGAGGCGGAGTCGTTGAGACATCAACATGGGTGAACGCTGGATGAACCACCGGCACCGGCACGGCCAACGCGCGGCGGTCATCGCCATCGGCGCACCGCGCACGGTCCTGTCAGTTTCCTGGCGCGAGCCGCGGAACGTTCCACCCGGGCGGTACCGGACGGAGAGACTGATGACCAGGTGCCACGTTGATCTCCCGTCAAGCAGGGCGGAGTCGCTGAGCGCATGAGTGGGTACGACACCCAGGGAAGGCTGGTCCTCCTTGATCCCGATCGCGGCGTCCGCGACGCCCTGGCCGATCTCCTCGCCCTCGAAGGCTACGAGGTTCTTCTGGCGGCAACGGTGCAATGCGCGATCAAGCAGGTCGCCCGGTCACTCCCACATCTGGTCATCGTCGCGGCCTCGATCCCGGCGCCCGACCGGGAACAGCTCGCGCTGCGGCTCAAGGAGTGGGCGACCCCGACGATCGTGATTGGAGGTCCGCCCGACGCCGCATCCGCCCTGCCGACCATTCCCTCGCCGATCGACGTCACCCGACTGATTGCCCTTATCGCGGCCACACTCGACCGTCATGGTGATGCCTGAGCCAGAAGCACGACACCCAGGCAACGCCAGGCGTTTCTCGGCCTCGACCGCTCCGCGGGATGGTGGAGGCCACCCATGGACGGGATGGGGGCAACACTCAGGGTCTGGCAGGCAAAAAAACCCCAGGATCGTCGCGCCTGACGGCGGAGAGGAACCTGGGGAATTACGTCGTTGGTATACGGGTGCTGACGATACGGTGTTAGCCGCCGTTTCGTCCCCTCGCCCGTTGCATCGGTACGACGCGCGTGAAGATGCCCCATCGCCCGAGGGTCGATGTCGTGCTCCCTGTTCTCGCCGATTCGTCCAGCACGACGAGCGTCCCGAGGGCCGTCGCGCTGATCAGCTAGGGCAATATCACGTCCTCGCGTTCACTGATGTCGAGTGGCTTCGAGCGCCGGCGTTGTCCGCACGCTGGCGCCAAAGAAGCCTCTTGGCGCGAGCGTCGACCGGACCGTGCGATGGAGCAGCCCTCACGATGACGAGCGAATCGGCCCTCCGACATCTGCCTCGATGCCCGCGAGCCAGGCGATCGCGGCGCGTGTTTGGGCGAGGCGGAGGTCGAGCACGAGGCGGCCAAAGGCGGGATCGTCACCCGGCTCGGGAGGAGATGTCATCACGCTCCCCTGGCGATCGGCCAGCGTCCGTTCCAGTTCCTGGAGGCGGGCGCGCTGATCGGCGAGGAGCCGGGACGCGCGGCCGGGGTCCAGGCGTCGCGCGAAGTAGAGCTTGACCAGGAAATCGAGCCGGATCTCGCGGGTGTGCCCGACCGGTTCGCCGAGCCAGCGTGCCAGCTCCTCGCGACCCGCCGGGGTCAGGGCATAGACCTGCCGGGCGAGACGGACCGCCTCCGGCTGAGCGACCGGCGTGACCCAGCCGGCACGGGTGAGCTTCTTCAGGTGATGGTAGATCATTCCGGGCTCAAGGCGTATGACGCCGGCCAGCGGCTGGCCATCGCCGAAGTGGCGTGCCAGATCGTAGCCATGCCCGGCTCCCGCGTCGAGGGCAAGGAACCCGAGGATCGCATGCTCGGCGGGCATCTGATCGCGACTCATCCGCCTCTCCAGGGTTCTCTGGATTGGACCCGCAAGTCGACACGGGCCGCACCACCGCCGGTACACGCGTCCTCATCTGGGCCGCGTCACTGGCGGCGCCGTGCTGCCTTGTCGGGGGCAACGCGGTGGGGCGGTCTCGGTGGACCCATCAGATCGCCCGACGATCCCGGTCGCCTCCACCGGCTCCGTCACCGCGGGCGCCCCCTATTGTAGCCTTCGGTCGGGACGTCCCTTCTCCGGCGCGTGGGGGCGTTGCCTGCCGGGGACGGGTCGGGCACAATCGCCACCTGGCGGAGCAGACGTACCGGTCGCGGTTCCAGCTCCGCTTCGTTGATGTCGCCCGATCGAGACCGGAGAACGCGCCCCATGTCGACCGTCGATGCCGTCAATCGCGACGAGCCCCTTGCCCAGCCCGCCGCGGCCGTGGACGCCGAAGCGGCGGCGGCCCACGAGGCGGCGGCAGTCGAGGCCGAGCCGACCGGGCCGAAACGGATCGCGGTCATCTTCGCCCATCCCGACGATGCCGAGTTCATCTGTGCCGGGACGGTGGCGCGATGGACGAGCGAGGGGCACGAGATCACCTATGTGCTGCTGACGAGCGGCGACAAGGGAAGCGAGGACCCCGCGGTCACGCCGGAGCAGCTGGTCGCCACCCGGGAGGCCGAACAACGGGCCGCCTGCGAGGTGCTGGGGGTGCGAGACGTGGTCTTCCTGGGCTTCGCGGACGCGATGCTGGTTCCCGACCTGCATCTCCGTCGTGAGCTGGTGCGCGTGATTCGCCGGATCAAACCCGACGTGGTCGTCTGCCAGGACCCGACGGTTCGGTGGGTCGATCAGGACTACCTGAACCACCCCGACCACCGGGCGGCCGGTGAGGCGACGCTCGATGCGATCTACCCGGCGGCGCGTGACCGGATGACCTTCCCGGAGCTACTGGACGAGGGGTTGGAGCCGCATAAGGTCCGCGAGGTTTACCTGGCGGGCGCCAAGGATCCCGATGTCGCGATCGACATCAGCGACTACCTCGACATCAAGCTGCGCGCCTTGCAGGCCCACGCCAGTCAGCTCGGCGACTGGGATCCAGCACCGATGCTTCGTGAGTGGGCGCATGAGACCGCCAGCCGCTTCGACAACGCCGGCAAGTACATCGAGGCCTTCAAGTATTTTAAGCTCGACTAGGCGGGGAAGCGGGGATCAGGCGGACCCGCTTCAGGAACCCGACAGAACCGAGGGTGCCTGTTCTTGGGCCGTCAGCTCCTGGCCAGTGTCTGGACCGACGCCATCCGGGTCACCGCTTCGGCCAGAATCGCGGGCGATGTCGCCAGGTTCAGCCGGACGTAGCCAGCACCGCCTTCGCCAAAGAGGAGGCCGGAGCTGAGCGCGACTCGTCCCCGCTCCAGAAAGAGCTCCGCGGGGTCGTCACCGAGGCCGAGGTCGCTGCAGTCGATCCAGGCGAGATAGGTGCTTTCGGGCGGCCGATAGCGAGCAGCGGGCAGATGCTCCCGCAGGAGCTCCGTCAGGGCGTGCCGGTTGGCGTCGATCCCCGCGACTGCCTCGTCCAGCCAGGGCCGGGCGTCATGGTAGGCGGCGGTGTGGGCGATCAGTGCAATGTGTCCAGGATGGCTACCCACCCGCTCGGGAAACGTTGTAAGGTCCGGTGCCGCATCGGCGCCAGGGACGATCACGGCGGCCTTGAAACCGGCGAGGTTCCAGCCCTTGGAGGCAGACGAGACCGAGAAGTCCGGCCCGGTGTCAGATGCCGAGAGGTACGGCGTAAACGTTGACGTGGGCATCACGAGCGGCGCGTGGATCTCGTCGGCGATGACCCGCACGCCGTACTGCCTGGCCAGCCGGGCCACCTCGTCCAGCTCGGATCGGGTCGGGACGGTCCCGGTCGGGTTGTGCGGATTGGATAGCAGGAGGATCGCTCCCCGCCCCCCCGCCGTCGCGGTGGTGAATGCCGCCTCCATTGTCAGCGGGTCAAGCCGGTTGCCGGCGTCGAGGGGCGCGGCGACTATAGCCCGACCGAGTGTCCTGGCCACGCTGTAGAACGGCGGATAGATCGGCGGCGTCAGCACGATCGCCCCGCCATCAGGACTGACGATCCGGATTAACTCGATGATGCCCGTCATGACATCCGTCACGGCGGCGGTGGTCAACGGGTCGAATGACCATGCCCAGCGGTCGGCGGCGAAGCTCGCCATCGCCTCCGCACAGGCGACGCCCACCGGGTACCCCGTATCGCCGTTCACCAACGCCCCATGGACGGCCGCGACAATTGGCGCCGCGACGTTCGCATCCATCTCGGCCACCCAGAGCGGTAGAACATCCTCGGGATAGACTCGCCACTTGGCGCTGGTGCGGCGGCGCAGCCGTTCCAGCGCGAGATCACCGAACGGGGTAGCGACAGGCTGGTGGCCCTCGTCCATCAAGCGCATCCCGGTCGGGATCGTCGTCGTGGGTGATCGGTCCCAGAACTGTCGCCTTCGATGAGGATCTGGAGATCGCTTCTCAGATCATCCTCCCTGCCATGCGGTCCTGCCCCGTTCTGCGCGGGCTAGGGCTTAATCTCGATTTCGATGAACACGAACTCATGGGGATTGCCGTTGATGACGTCATGCTCAGCGCCTCGGTCGCGGCCGTACGTCTGACCCGTAACCAGCTGAGACGTGAGCGGTCCATCACCTGTTTCGATCAGCAACTCGCCGGTGGTCATGGGCACGATGACGTAATCGAAGGCATGGACGTGCCACCCGGTGTGCCCACCGGGTGGGAAACGCCACTCGGTGACGACGACCCGCTCCGTGTCGAGCTGTCGCGTTGCTATCGCCAGCGGTCGATCGGTATGGCGGTCCACGTCTGTCCTTCCCGGGTCAGCGTCATGCGTCATGGCGACCGTCTCCGCGACATTCTTGCATGGGCGAAGCTGGCGCACCTGACCACGCGACCGCTGACTGCTCGCGACGAAGAACCGGAGGGCTCACCCGCGGAGCGTGGCCGCAGCTCCTGCCACCAACCTGATTGTTCAGGAGAAGCTAGAGGACAACACCGTCCGGAAAGACGCTGGTGAGGAGGCGGTGCGCGGTCTCGTTGTCGGTCGACGAAAGACCGATCGAGCGCGCCGGTGAGGACGCCGCCGGGAGATCGGCAGCCGCGTATTCAGCGGGGCGAACGATCTCAAGCTGGCCGAACGCGAACGGCGCCGGTCCCTCAATTCCCAGGGAGCCGTTGGCCAGGAGATCGCCCATCGGCTGATGGCCATCTCCGTCAGGACAGGGCGCTCCACATTGCCAGCAGACGTTTGCGCTCGCGGGCACGAGGGTGAGCTGGCCGCAACTTGTGCAACGTCGCCAGGTCAGATGGTTTGGCATGGTGAGCGACTCCTCGCATGGTCACAGGTCTGAGTGAGAACACACATCCAGGAGAGGCAGGAACGCCGCGGCGGCTAACTCCCGGATGTCGTGTGATCGCGAGCGACGGGATACGCGACGACTGGTGCATGCCCCAAACACTCGCGCCGTCAGTATGCATCCGCCGTGCCATGATGCAATGGGGCCATGCCGCGCCAACGATTGCTCCGCCCAGCCGGCCCCTGGGCGCCAGAGATTCGCGCAATCGTCAGCACCCGCGGAACTCGACTCGCGGGCGCGCTGCCGGGGGGTCTGGTTAGTGGTTTATTTAATGCTGCCGAGGCTGATTCCCTCAACGAATGCGCGCTGGAACAGGAGGAAGAGGGCCACAACTGGCAGTACCACCAGCGCGGATGCCGCCATCAGCAGGCTGAACTGGATCTCGCGCTGGGATTTGAAGAAGGTGAGACCGATGGCGAGGGTGTATTTCGCCTCGTCCTGAAGATAGATCAACGGACCGATGAAGTCGTTCCAGGCGTGAAGCCCGGCGAAGATGCTGATCACACCGATCGCCGGCAGCGCCTGCGGCAGAACGACCTGATAGAAGATGCGGAACTCGCTCGCGCCATCGAGCCGCGCCGCATCCGAGATCTCGTAGGGGACCTGCATGAAAAATTGTCGCATCAGGAAGATCCAGAAGGCGTTGCCGAAGAACATGGGCACGACCAGCGGGAGATAGGTATTGATCCAGTTTCCCTCCCAGCCGAGTCGCCAGCCATCGAAGACCGGTCGCGGGATGCTGGCGAAGATGTCGAAGAGAGCCACGATCAGGACCGGGAACGGGATGAAGACCGTGGCGAGCACGACGTAGAAGACCTTATCTCGACCGGGCCAATCGATGCGGGAGAAGCCGTAGGCGATGATCGGGTTGGAGATGACCGACCCAATGATGGTCAGCAGGGTGATGATCGAGGTATTGCGCAGGTATCGCCAGAAGGGGATGTAGTCGACCGCGTCCCGAAAGTTCGACCATTGCAGGTGGTGCGGAAAGAGTGTTGGTGGGTAGGCGAGCAACTCCTGCTTCGTCTTGAGCGCCGTCATCACCATCCAGTAGAAGGGAAGCAGATAGAGCGCGCAGACGAGAATCAGGACGAGCCTGGGCACGGCCTGCCGCTGGACGCGAGACCCCAGCCAGGACCAGCGCCCGGCGGTAATGATCGAGGACTCGGCAGTCTGCGCGGTTGTCGCTCCACTCAACCGATGCTCTCCCGCCATCGGGTCCTCCCTTCGTTACATGGTCTCGTAATGAACCCAACGCCGGGACGAGCGAAAGATCAGCATTGCCAGCACGAAGGTGACCATGAAGAGCACCCACGCCAGGGCGGAGGCATAGCCCATCTTTCCGTACTGGAACGCGTTTTGGTAGAGGTAAAGGACATAGAACCGGGTCGAGTCGGCGGGTCCACCCTGGGTAATGACGTAGGCCTGCGTAAAAACCTGTAGACCCAGACTCAATCCTAGGATCAAGTCATAGAGGATGACCGGCGTCATCAGCGGCAGCGTGATGTTGCGAAACCGGTTCCAGGCGCCAGCACCATCGATCATCGCCGCCTCATACAGGGTGATCGGGATCCCTTTCAACCCGGCCAGAAAAACCAGGGCGATCTGCCCAGCACCGAATTGCGCCAGGAAGACGAAGGCGAGCTTGGACCATTTGGGGTTGCCGAACCAATTGATGTTGGGCAGACCAAGATGAATCAGGATCTGGTTGAAGATGCCCTTGGTCGGATCGAGCAAGATCAGAAAGATAAAGGAGAGCGCAAAGAGTGGCAGCACCGACGGAAGATAGAGGATCGCGCGGTAGATCGGCACCTCCGGCAGCGGTTGGTTCATCGCCAGCGCCAGGCCCATCGCGACGACGGCTCCCAATGGCACAGCCAGCGCGGTGTAGTAGAGGGTGTTGTAGAGCGATGTCCAGAAGAGCTCGTCGTGCAGCAGACTCCGGTAGTTGTCAAGGCCGGTCCAGACCGGCTCACCGAAGCCCGAATACTTGGTGAAGCTGATCCGCAGCGTGTAGTAGATCGGATAGAGCAGAAACGCCAGAAATCCGAAGATCCAGGGGCTGACGAAGAGCAGACCGAGCAGCAGGTTGTGCCGCTTCTGGCGGGTCAGCCCGGATCGAGCGATCCAACTAGTGTGGGGGTACAGGGTGTCTCGGGTCGCGACGCTCACCGTTCGCCCTCCTCCGGTTCGGCGGCACGGGTGCTCGACGACGCGCTGCGGCGACGCCGAGCATCGGCGGTGGCCGGAGACGGAATCGCCGGCCACCCCGATGACCGGCGCTACGTGGTCGTGATCGGACAGAAGTCCTTAAGGTCCGGTTGGACCCGGTCCTTCGCCGTCATCAGCGCGGCAGCCGGTTCGTCGTCGTTCAGGTAGATTTTTTGCCAGGCGGTGGTCAGCTCGTCCCAGTACTTCGCCCCAACCGGCAGCGGCGGCCGGTTCTTGGCCGTGGGCAGCAGCTTCTCCGGGAAGAAGCGGTGCCGCTCCTCGAAGAGGCTGGTGTCCTTGAGCAGGGTGTTGATCACCGGCAGGTGCTTGGTCTGCGTCACGTAGGTCCGTTGACCTGGCTCACCAGCGGCATATTGCAGAAACTTCCAGGCGGCCTCGGGATTCTTCGCCCCTTGGGGGATCACCATCGACCAGCCACCCGCCCAGGTTGCCGACTGGTCGCCCGCCTTCGGCACCGGGATATAGGTCACGCCATAATCGACATCAGGCGCGAACTTGTCCCAGGTGTTGAAGAACCAGTCGCCGATGATCGCCATCGCGAGGCGCTTGGTGACGAACGGGTCCTGCTCTTCGGGGACCGTCTGGTCCGCCGCATACTGACCGGCAAAGGCATTCACCTTTTGCGGATCGAGCGCCTTGGTGTAGTCGTACAGCCACTGGAGACCGGCGACGACACCGGCGTCGTCCGGTGTCACCTCGCACGTCGCCTCGTCGAAGAACGTCCCGCCAAAGGCGAAGCCGTAGGTGTAGTGCCAGGCCTGATGGGTGTAGGCGCCGAACCCCATCTGACTGAAGTTGCCATCCTGGTCGACCTTATTGACCTTGTTGGCGATCTCAGCGATCTTGTCGAACGTGACCGGGCCGTTGGCCGCATCAAGCTCGGCCGGGTCGACGCCCGCGTCCTTGAGCATCCCTTTGTTGTACCAGAGCGCCCGGGCGTCGGTGTCGAAGGGGAGGGCGTACGGCTTGCCCTGGAAGTTGGCCTCGGCCCAGGAGAAGGGAATGTAGACCTCGCCGAGGTCGTCACTCCCTATGAACTCGGTTAGCTCCTGGAGCACTCCCTCGGCGGCACGTTGAGCCACGATGAAGCGGTCGAGCATGTAGACATCCGGCCCGGTACCGCCCCGGACCGCCGTCATCAGCTTGGTCGTATCGGTCTCGTCCCCGACGACCTGGACCATCTTCGCCTGGACGTCGGTGTTCTCCTTGTTGAAGCCATCGACGATCATCTGCAGCCCGCTGAGATCGGGCTCCGTGTGCGTCGTCCAGAACGTCACTTCCGATGCGCCCTGGGCACGGGCCGGATTCGCGCGGAGGGCGGAGCTGATGGTCGTCGCCGAGAGACCGAGCGCGGTCGCGCTCTGGATGAACCGCCGCCTGGAGATACGCCCGCTCCGCATTTTGCGGACAAGATCGCGGTATGCTGAATCAGCCACGTACCACCTCCATGGGGTTGAGCCGGCATGGCCGGCGCAGGCTGGCGGCAAGACAGCGCCGCCATGTCACGCGGATGGTCGGATTCCGTGACGCTCTCGACCGCGGTCCCGGCGTGTTCTTCGACGAACCCTCGCCGTCTCGTCCCGTGCTCGTTGGTGGCCCCTGGAAGATGCCACTCTGTCTGAAAAGACTCGTCCTCCTTGATCTGCCGACCAGGGTATGAAGGAGCACAACGGCTCAGGTCGTGCGGCGGTCACTGGGGGCCCAGGAGCGGCGTGCCGCGTGTGTAATCCGCACTATATTGCAAGCGTTCACGCTGTCAAGTCCGCGCACCGGAGAGCCTGTCCGAACGGTCGACCGATCGATTCAGGGGGGTCATCAGCTGCCTGCTGGCCTCCGTTAGAGGCCCGTCAACCCCGCCTGGGGTGCCACTGGAATTGACAGCGGACGATGCGTCAGGTTCCCAGTCGCTCGGCGCCGGGGAACGCTCGCTTCAGGGGCGAGAAGATATTGATCCGCTGGCCAGCCCGCGGTGGTCTATGGTTGCAGGAGATCTCGCACCATCGTCAGCACGGCGATGATCAGGGTCAGCACACCAACCAGCGAGGTGTTAGGGAGCGCGGATGAGGAGCCGGAGGGAGCGGCGCTCGCGGCGTCGCCCTGAACGACGACCGAGCCGATCATGTTCGGGTGGAACTGGCACAGGTAGTCGAAGGTCCCTTCCTCGTTAAAGGTGAAGCGAAAGCTCTGATCGGTTGTCAGTGTCCCGGAATCGCCGAAGTCCCCCGAGACGGTATGGGGCGACCGGCCCCCATTGGTCCAGACCACCTCGGTTCCCGCGGTGACCGTCAACTGCGCCGGCGTGAACGTAAAGTCGGCGATCTCGACCGTTACCACCCCGGGTGCGGACGGCGGCGGAGCCGGGACGGCCGGCGACGGCTGTGATCCGGGAGCGGCCGCACCCGCGGTGCCTGGTACGACCACGGTCCCCGCCATCTCCGGGTGGATCGCGCACTGGTACGCCAGCGAACCAGAACCCGCCGGGACGACCGAGACCGAGCCCCCTGGCGGGATCGCGCCGGTGTCGAACCCGGAACCCGTCGCGGTGTGCGTATCACCGTCATCGTTGATGAAGGTCACCGCCTGACCAGCCGCGACGGCGATGCTTGCCGGCGAAAAGCTCCGCCCGACAATGTGGACGACAGTCGCGCCGTCCGCGGCGACCGGCGCCGCTCCGGGAGCGGCTGGGGCCGGTGCATCCACGGCCCAGCCCTTCCCAGATCCAGAATGATCCTCGCCGGGGCAATCATCCCCGCCACCCGGTCCCGAGTGGTCGTCGTCGCAGGTAGGGTCGTCGTTACCGGCCCCCTGATCGAGCATCTCGTGGTGCGCGGGAGCGGCCAACGTGACCGGCGACATCAATGCCGCACGCCACCCCACTGCTCCGATCAGCAGAAGACCGATCACGACCGCCACCAGACCTCGCCAGCCCATACCACGCCTCCAATGATGGGAACGACCGTCGCGAGGGGCAGCCCCCGTCGCCGGGAGCCGAGAACCATCGCGTCCGGGCGTCATCTCCGTGAGGACCTGCCCACGATCCACCATGGCGTCGATCATAGCCGCTGCCACACGAGCGGAACAGCGACGTGTCTCGAATCGGCCAGACGCAGGCCGGTCCGGGGAGCAGCGCCCTCGTGGTTGCCAGGTGCACCAGGCGAGCCGCCCGCTCGCGGGGCAGGAGGGGTCGTGTGCGATAATCGTCCGGCTGAACGACCGGTCGTCGACACGACGCTCCCGGTCCGATCGTGCCGACCCATCACCAGGAGAGTCACCGCCATGGCCGCGTCTCCCATGCTCGCCCATGCCTTTTTCGAGGGGAAGATCGTGCCGTTCGCCGACGCGAAGGTGAGCATCGGCACCCATGCCCTCCAGTACGGGACCGGCGCCTTCGCGGGCATTCGCGGCTATCTCGACGCCGACGAAGAGACGATCAATATCTTCCGGTTGCCCGACCATGCGACCCGTCTGCTCAACTCCGCCAAGCTGCTCCGCGCCAATCTCCCCTTCGACCGCGAGCGTCTCGCCGCGACGATTGTCTCCCTGGTCGAGGCGAACGCCCCGACCGGCGATGTCTACATCCGGCCGTTCATCTACAAATCGTCGGTGCAGCTGACCCCGCGCCTCAAAGGGATGGATGACGAGCTGGCGATCTATATGCTCTCGCTCGGCGACTATCTCGACACCTCGGAGGGGGTAAAGGCAGCGGTCGCCTCGTGGGTGCGAATCCCTGACAACGCGATCCCGGGCCGGGGCAAGCTGAGCGGGTCGTACATCAACTCGGCGCTGGCTAAAGATGAGGTCGAGGAAAAGGGCGCCGACGAGGCGATCCTGCTCAACACCGCCGGCAAGGTCTCCGAGGGGAGCGGTTGCAATCTCTTCCTGGTGCGTGATGGCGTGCTGACCACCTCGCCAATCACCGGCGACATCCTGGAAGGGATCACGCGGCGATCCTTCCTCCAATTCGCCAGCGACGAAGGGATCCCGACCGAACAGCGGGAGATCGACCGCTCCGAGCTCTACCTCGCCGACGAAGCCTTTTTCTGCGGCACCGGTATTCAGGTCGCCCCAATCGCCAGCATCGACGGTCGGCCGATCGGCAACGGCGTGCCGGGTCCGATCACAGCCCGCCTCCGCGACATCTTTTTCGCCACCGTTCGCGGCGAGTCCGACCGTTACGCTCACTGGGTGACCCACGTCCGCGCCCGCGTCGTCGCAACGCGATAGCGACCTGGTCTGACGGTCACGATGGCGCCGGGGCTGCCTCCGCCGCTGCCACAGCGGCGGTAAGCTGCTCCGCGGTGACCTCGCCGAGATAGACGGCGGTCATCGTGCCGTCCGGTCCAATGATGACGGTCGATGGGGTCACGGCCAGGGCATAGGCGCGCTCGATCGGACCGCGAACCGGGTCGGACCCGCCGGTGTCTCGGCCGACGGAATAGCTCAGCCCATACTCACGGACGAACGTCCGCGCCGGCTCGTCGCCATCGTTCTTCAACCCCACACCGACGACCGTGATCGCCCGGCCGTCCCGCCGGGCGGCCTCGTGGATCGATTGCAGAGCTGGCGCCTCCCGCCGGCATGGGCCGCACCACGACGCCCAGAAGTTCAGCACGACCACCGAGCCCCGGAGATCGGCCAGGTGGAGCGTCCCCCCGTCCAGCAACGGCACGGTCGCATCCGGTGCAGTCTGCCCGACCAGCCGGGACGGCTTCGGGGCATCGCTCCCGCCGCCGCGCTGCATGATGCCGATCGCGAGCAGTGTCCCGATCAGGAGCAACGCGAGACCGATCGGCGTCAGCCGCTCCCAGCGGCCGTAGCCGATCCGCCCGTGGCTTTCCCCCGGCGCGTCGGCAAGCGAACTGGTCGATGGCGGGGCGCCGGGCTGACCCGGGAGCGGGCGAGGAGCTTCCGGCGCATCACGGGCGGTCATGACGACGGCAAACCGTCAATCGCCCGATCGACCTTCTCGGCGATCTCCGTCGAGCCCCCCGTGAGCGCGACGATCACATTGCTCCCGGCCGCGATGTGGGTCTCACCCAGGGTGATCGGCGTGCCGAAGGCCGTCCGCTCCGGGAGCACGCCGCTAGGGTTGGACCGGGCGATCTCCCACTCCGATTCGCGGGCGCGGACATCGTCATAGACGAAGACGTAGAGCGCCGCCCCATCGACGATCAACCCCTGTCCCGGCACGCTGAGCAGGGTCGAGCGCACCGCTCGGGGGGACACCTGCACCTTGAGGCCCTGCCGTTGGAGGGCGTCCGAGATGTCGATCACTTCCAGGCTTCCGGCCGGGCTGGTCGGGCGTGGGGGAAGCGTCTCCTCCTCATTCTGCTGGCGATAGTAGAGCAGGCCCGACGCGATCAGGATCAGCGCCAGCACCATCATCAGCAGCGAGGTCCCACGACCACTCCCCCGCCGGGCTCGTTGCCGTTCACTACCACCTGTCACGCTGCCGTTCGCTCCCTCGCGCCTGCCATCGCCATCGTGCTGGTGATGGTACGCGCTGCACCGTCCGCCGAACAGGCAACGATGCCGGAGCGGTGCCCCAGCGCGCAGGTGGAACGTTTCGCGACCAGGTCGCCTGATCAGTGGACAGCACGCCCGCGGCGGCGGTGAGCCGGTGTCGCCAGCCTTCAAGGGCGAGCACCCGTGGAGGAAATCACGGGGTACCGTACTGGCCAACCACCACCAGACTGCCTCAGCCACCGCGTCTGAATCAATGGCGACAAGGCGGTGGGGCGCGACGGGCGCAGCAAGCGGCGCCCGTACCGACGACGGTGCTGACCCGCAGCGGCGGGGTCGCGGTACGCCCAGGACCGGTCCGCTCCTCGGCTTCCCCAGGGTAGGGACGCCGCTGGCTGCGTCGTGGGACCTACCGACGAGGTGGAGGCTCCCCCAGCCGGAACGTGGGACTGTTGAGGGTCGGTCGCCGGGCACCCAGGACGGTCACGCCCGTGGGGTACGGGCGCTGCTTGCTGCGTCCAGGTACACGATCGCCTCGTGGGCGTGGGTACACCCGTGCCATTGGTCCAGTGAGGCCCGCCGGGACCGCGAGGCGGGACGACGGGTGCGCATGCTCAGTGTCCCTACCGGGGCCGCTGCTGCGTTCCCCGGTGTGATCAGGAAACGGTCATCCCAAACCGGCTCCATCGTGGCCCCCCGCCACGCCGACCGACCCAGTCGGATCGACGGCCGCCCAGCCCGCCGACACCCGGCGGTCGGGGCCCACGGCGTGCGCCCTGATGTCTCACCGCGACGTGGCAAGTCATCAACTCACGGTGCTGACCGGACCGGACGCTGAACGTCCAAGAGATATCTCGACGGAATCGGCATGACAGCGGGGGGGTGGGTGGTGCGGCGGTAAGAGGCGGAGCGATATCCTCGACGTTGACTGAGATCAGGTCGTGGGCGCAGCCCGTGAAGGGACGAAGCGGTGTCCCGTGAGGTGGCAGATCGTGGCACCGCTAGCCGAGCGCGGCTACCACCCGCTCGACTCGCTCCGCCAGCGCATCGTCATCGGTCAACAGCAACGTCAGGATCGTCCCCGCGCTCGCGAAGTGTGGCGGCGCAATCCAGGTAATCATCGTTGTCCCGACCGAGGTGCCGTCGGGATCGATCTGGGCCGCGTCGGTCTCCCGCGACGCGACATCCGAGTAGACAAAGACCTGCAGGTCGGCGCCCTCCACCCGGAGCAGCGTGGCCGGCACCGAGAAGAACGCCTGTCGCACCGTCTCATCCGTCTCCTCGACCGTCAGTCCCTCGGCGCGCAAAGCCACCACGAGATCATTGACCGCCGCGCCTCCCGTAGCCGGCGATGCCACCGGCGACGCCACTGGCGACGCCATCGGAGTCCCGTCTGACCCGAGGGACAGCGCCGCCCGCTCGACCTCGGCGGCCAGACGGTCGTCATCGGACAGCAGCAGCACGAGCAGATTGCCGGTCTCGCTGAAATGCGGCGGGCGGTTCCAGTCGACCTGGGTGCGGCCGATCGTTGACCCGTCGGGGCCGATCTGACCGGCATCGGCCGCGCGGTCGACGGCAGCTGGATAGACGAAGACCTGCAGATCCTCGCCATTGACTCGCAGCAGCTCTGCTGCCACAGCGAAGAAGGGCTGCCGCACCTGGGCTCCCGTCTGCTCCACGCTCAGCCCCCGACCGGTCAGGGCGGTCACGAGATCGTCGACGGTGAGGTTGTCCGCGTCGAGCGGTACGGCTGCGACCGGCGTCGCATCGTCGTGCCTGGCGCCCTCTCCCCGGAGCGGCAACAGGGTCCAGAGCGCGCAGGCGAGCAGGATGACCGCGGCGTGTCGCAGCGTTCGAGAGGTGATCGGTCCGGTCGTGGCCGTGGCTCGTCGCAGGTTGGCTCTCATCGTTCCTCCTCGACCTCCGCGTGCATCATCACTGCAACGATACCGGGTCCACGGCGAGCGGGAAAACACCGGTCACGCACCTCAAAGACGCCACACCACGTCCATTGGTTCCGGTGAACCCCGCGGGGTCTGGCGCGGCTCCCCCACCCTCCCTTCTGGCGCACACCGCTCCGGTACCGATCGATCACCACCCCTGGAGTCGATCTCCCTCGGTCGACCTTCCACCTCGTCGGTCCCTCGGATCACCTCGATGAGACGTTGAGGACTCTGGCATAGAGGCGCCAGCTGAGATGTCGAGACGTCCATCAGAAGGAGCACCTCGGCGACCATCGGCACCGAGCCGCAGCCACGCGTATCGCGCATGGCCCCGGGGCGACGGCTGGCCCGGGCTGGAGAGGGCGCCGCTTACCGGTCGCTCGGGCCGCCGCCGTGAAGCAGGGCGTCATCGTCGCGCCGGTGAAGCGGCGGGTGACCGCGGGCGCGTTGCGGGGCATGGCCGTTTGCTCGCAGCAGCGCCATCATCCGCTCCTCCGGATCGGGGTCGGCCTCGGTCGGGGGCGGCAGCTCCAGCAGGACAGCATCGTCTCCGAGGGCATGCGTGGTGAACCCCGCCCCGGCGCCGATCCGCTCCAGCGCGGCGCGGCTTTCCCGGTCGTCCGGGGTCAGGATGACCGCGCGCTGCAGGCGAACCCGGCGATACCCGCGGGCCCAGTTCCCCAGACGATCCGCCAGCTCCGGCGGCAGCGGCGCGCCACTTTGACGAGCCAGAAACTCCGCGATCTGCTCGACCTCGAAGCCAGCCGCCAGCGCCCGGGCCACCGCGTCGGCGGAGAGACGATAGCGACTGACCTGGGCCAGCCGCTCCGGCTCGGCGAACGCCGAGAGGGACCAGACCCGGAGCGGGGTCGGAGCATGGAGATCGATCGCTCCTTCGGCTGAGACCGTCAGCGGAGGCCCATCGACCGCGGGGTCGTCGGGCCGCGCCTCCCTGGCGGCCAGCGCCGCCGCGGCCGGATTGACCCGGACCGCTCGGGCATGACCCGAGATATCGGTGAGATCGACCAGACCGAACCAGGCGAAAGCCGTTTCAAGCGCGATACCGGCGATCTGCGCGATCGCGGCCTCCCGTCCTCCTTCGTCGTCGGCACCTCTGCCCTGGCGGGCACTGGCGACGGTGAAGGTGGTCCCGAGCAGATCGGGGTCGAGAGCGGCAATCCGTGCTGTGACCGAGTCGAGGGCGTACCAGACTCCCATCTCAAGCCCGCTGCCAGACCCAGCGAGGAGTCCGAGCAGCTTGCGCCGGGCGCCGCGCCAGTCGGCGCCCCAGACCTCGACGGCGTCCGCGGCCGCCCCTTCAACCCACTCCTCGTTATCCAGCCACCACCAGATCAGCCGCCCGGTCTGGTCGGCGAAGGAGCGGTCGCGCCAGCGCCGGAGACCAGGCGCCAGGGTAACGGCACCGACCCGACGGTCGGTGGCGCCGTCCCGGTCGACCGGTCGATCGAGCAGCCCTTCGGCGACCGCCAGCGAGAGGAGCAGATCGAGATACCCCCTGGTAGGAACGTCGGCATCACGGTTCCAGAGACGACCATTGAGCCGTCGCAGCCACGCCCGTGGCAGATCGGCTGGCTCGTGCCAGACCGGCAGATCGGAGGCCGTCAGCTCTCGGAGCAGCGTCAAGAGGTCCCATGCCAGCGCGTCGGGATGGCGCCACGCGACCGGCTCCAGCGTCTCCTCGGCGACCGCCTGCAGAGGCGGCAGGTCGGTGGGGTCGGGGGACCGGGGGGCGCGGATCTCGGCGGGAATGAAGAGCCAGCGACTCCCGTCCGGGCGATAGGTGTGCCAGACCAGCAGCGCGGTCTCCAGCTCGGCGAGCGCCCGGCGGAGCCGCTGACCGGCGGCCGCGGCCGGACCGTTCAGCTCTGCCGCGGTGGCGGCATCGGCAAGCGACACCGGCGCGTTGTCCGCTTCTGCACGGAGCCGGTTCCAGATCCGGGCGGCGTCGCCCCGTCGCTTGGCGGCGACACCCGCGATCCGATCAGGATCGGCGACCTGGCGCAGCACGCGGCGCGACAGCTCGTCGCGCTGGCGAAGACCGGGGATCACCCGCAGCCCCCAGATCTCGGCGGCTTCTTCGATCTCCGCATCGTCGAGGAGCGCGAGCAGCGCCCGGAGGGGAGTCGTGCTCAGATCACCCGCCTCGATCTCGTCCTGGACCCGGCGAAAGAGGAGCGCCAGCTCGCGAGGGAGGAATAGCCGCGGCACCGCTCCCAGGGGCAACGGCTCGTCGTCCCCTTCGCGGACCAGAATCCCGACGCGATAGAGCCGAGCGGCAATCTGCCGGGTGGCGTCGAGGGGCCGTTGCAGCGATGTTGCCAGATCGGCCAGCGTCGGCGGCTCGTCCTCACTCAGGGCGAGCCAGCGAACCAGGTCGCGCTCATCGGCATCAAGGCGGTCCCAGACGGCACGTACCGCACGAGGGTCGGAGAGGGCGCGGTAGAGCGTCGCGACCATGGCATGACGATCGCCCGAGGTCAGCGGCACCTGCCAGAAGTCGGCGATCCGCGCCAACTCCTCTGGAGGACGCGCGTGGAGCCGGCCCAGCAGGTTCCGCATCGTCGTCCCATGCCATCATCTCGGCACCACCAGGAGGTTCCCAGTATAGCCGGGGGGAGCGGCGGCACTTGAGACCGGGCGTGGACCCGGACATGGTCAGAGGCCGGCGACGCCCACCGCCGCATCGGTCGCCAGACCGGGCTGGCCATCGACCGCACTCGCGGACGGCTCCGCCATCGCCTCCTCCATCAACGACCACATCGAGCCGGCAATCGCATCCCAGGTCGACCGGTCGAGGATCGTTGCCGCCTCCACCCGGCGGCGCGCCCGGCCCTCGGGCGATTCGGCAAGGAGACGCTCCGCGGCGGCGATGAACGCCTCCGCGGTCGCGGCGATCTCGACGACCCGGCCATACAGATCGACCACATCGGGGATCGGCGTCGAGACGACCGGTTTCTCCCCGGCCAGATATTCGAGCGTCTTGGTGGGAGAGATGAATCGCGTCGCCTCGTTGAGGGCAAAGGGCAAGATCGCCACATCGAAGCTCGCCAGGAAACGGGGCAGATCCTCGTACGCCTGCTTACCGGCATAGACGATGTTCGGACGACGAGGCAGGTCGGTCTCGGCGATCTTCACCACCGGGCCGATCAACGCGACGGTCCAGGATGGGCGCGCATCGGCCACCGCCGCGACCAGGTCGAGATCGAGCCGCTCGTCGATCACACCGTAGAAGCCGAGGATGGGGCGGTCGCGCCCGGCGAGCTCGGCCGGCGCTGGCTGCGCGGCAGCTGCCCGCGCGAAATGGGCCGGCTCGACGCCGGAGGGAAAACAGGTGACACGGGGATGACGTGACCGCCGGGCCTGGTAGAGACTTGGCCCGCCGGCGAAGACGAGATCGGCCGCGATCATCACCGCCGCTTCCTGGGCACGCAGCTCGGGCGGCGCACCGCGAAAACTCGCCAGCTCGTCCATCGCGTCAAAGACGGTCAGACCCGGCACGAAGCCGTCTGGCGCGGCGCCCAGCGCCATCGGGGTGTAATACCAGGCGATGACCGAGGACCCGTCGCCTGACAGACCACGCGCGGCGAACAGGGGCGTGAGCAGCGCCGCGATCCGGGGGTTCGTGACCGCGTTGAAACCCCAGTGCGTCTCCAGCGCGATTGGCAGCCGGGGGGTGACGACGAGGAGATTCTCCTGTACCACCAGTCCAAGGTCACCCTCACCGGCGGAATCAACGAAGATCGGCTCCTCGATCACCAGGACCGGAACATGACGAGCGAAGCGGGAGAGCAGATGCTGAGGGCGCTGCCAGACGAAATCCCACCGCAGGTGGGAGAAACAGACCAGCGCCGTTGCCCGGCCCGCGTCCATCTCACTCATCGATCCGGTTCCCTCCTACATGATCGCCCTGCCGCTGGCCAGGCCTCACCGGCATGATGTCGAGCTGGTACCAGCCCGCGCGAACCCGTAGCGCCCGCATCGTTCGCTTTCGAAAGCACCATCCAGACGACGCTTTTCGGTACGAACGGATCGTACCCACACGTCGAAACCGAACGAACGGTGCATCGAGCGGTTCCACCGCTCGATGATCGGCGTCGGTCGTCACCGGCCAACACCCTGCCGGGGGCCATACCTCGCGCAACATCGAGAACCGGGATGCATGGCCTATGCCATGGCACGACTGGTCGCGAATGACAGGAGCGCCCGGTGACAGGCACGGATCGGGAGCGCTCGGATGCTAGAATCGGCCCTCGCCAGTCGTCCCTGGGTCAGAGATGATCGACCAGGCGACTGGAGCGACGGGCGAAGCCGTGGGATGAGGATGCGTGTGGGTGGTTCTTCCGGGGAGGTGATCGTCGTCGGTGGCGGGGTCGTCGGCTGCTCGATTGCCTACCACCTGACCGCGGCGGGACGGCGCGTGCTGCTGCTGGAGCGGCGCGGCCTCGCCTCGGGCGCGTCCGGCCGCAACGGGGGGATGACCGGCGCCGGCTCATCGATGCACGCGGCGTCGCCAACGGGCCGGGCCGTCTATGCCCTGACCACCGCGAATCTTGCGCTGCTGCGGAGCCTGCCGAACGAGCTTGGCGCCGACATCGAGCTGCGCCTGCCGGGAACACTCGACGTCATCACCACCCCGGAGCAGCACGCCCATCTCAGTGCGAGTGTCGCCGAGCAGCAGGCGGCCGGGATCGAGGCGACGCTGCTCAACGCGCGTGAGGCGCGCGAGTTGATGCCGGCCCTGTCGCCATCGATCCTGGGCGCAGCCTATGCCGCCGGTCGCGGCCACCTCTGGCCCTTCGCGCTGGTCCATGCGTTCGCCGACGCGGCCCGTCGCCATGGCGCGGAGATCCGGGTCGGAGCCATCGCGGAGGTGGAGCGGCTGCACCGCCGGGGCGGCCGGGTGACGGGCGTCGTCGCCGGGGGTGAGACGATCGAGGCGGACGAGGTCGTGCTAGCGACCAACGCCTATACCCCGGCCCTGCTGCCGGAGCTGCCCGCCGGGGCGATCGTGCCCGCTCGCGGTCAGATCCTGGTCACGCAGCCGCTGCCACCCATCTTGCCACTCCCGTTTGGGACGAACTTCGACAAGGAGTACGGGCGGCAGACCCCGTCCGGGCAGATTCTCTGCGGCGGCTACCGGCGGCTCGACGAGGACGAAGGGCTCGGCCACGAGGAGGAGCGGGTCAGCCCGGCGGTCCTGGCCGGAATCGCCCGCTGCCTGACCGACCTCTTCCCCGCCCTTGGCCGCGGCGGCGTCAACGTCGTCCGCACCTGGGCGGGGATCATGGGCTTCACCGCCGACGGTCTGCCGCTGATCGGGAGGATGCCCGGTGCTCCAGGCTTAACGCTGGCGGCGGGCTTCAACGGCGGCGGCTTCTCCTGGGCGGCAATCGTTGGTCAGGTCATCTCCGATCTGCTCGGCGGACGCGACCCCGGCTTCGACATCGCCCCCTTCGCTCCCGATCGCTTCGCAGACGCTGGGACGGCATGGAGCAACCCATTCACCGCGGGTGAACGCGCCGATGCGGCTGAGGCTCAGATAATAACGGGGTAGGTTGGCGGGAGGTTGACCACCTCCACGGGCAACACGGCTCGCCAGCTACTCGGCCTCGAACGACCGCTCGGCGAGGCGGGTGAGGAAGGTGGCGACTGGGGGCAGCTCGTCGTCGGGCAGCGCGGTGGCGAAGTGGTTGCGGACACCGAGCAGGTGAATCGCGCGGGCCTGGTGGAGGCGCGTGCGGCCGGTCTCGGTCAGCGCGGCGTAGACGCCCCGGCGGTCGACGGGCGTCCGTTCGCGGCGACCAGTCCCGCTCCTTCCAGGCGGTCGAGGAGACGGCTCAGGCTGCCCGTGCTGAACAGAAGCGCCCCAGCCAGCTCGCCCATCCGCAGCCGGCGATCGGGGGCAAGGTGGAGGTGCAGCAGCACGTCGTACTCGGCCATCGACAGACCGTGGCTTCGCTGGAGATCGCCCTCGCCGCGCGGGAGCAGAGTCTCGTCGTCGCCTACCCCGCCGCGCCGATCCGCGAGCCGGTCGTCGCCTACGGTCCGTTCGTGATGACCACGACGGAGGAGATCCGCCAGGCATTCGCCGACTACCGGGCGGGGCTGTTCGGGCCTATGCCGACCTGGTAGCCATCCGAACGGAGCCAATCCTGCGACGCGGCGCCCGCCAGTAGGCACCGAACGGCTCTGCAATTCGAGGGGGGACCGCGGTCGTGGGTAGGTAACGCGCCCCAGATGACCGATCCCGGTCGGAATGCCGAGAGCCGGTGGCGACGTGTCGCCACCGGCTCCTGACGTCGGCGTTGCTAGCTGCGATTCGAGGGGACGTCTTTGGAGACGTAGAGACCGGCGGGGACGGTGCTCATCGTGGTGTAGCGCGGCCAGTGGATGCTGGTGTTGCCGGTCTCGTCCGGCTCCAGCGCGTCCCCTTTCAGCCAGGGCTTGACGAGCTGGACCGGGGTCTCGTGGTAGACGAAGACACCGGGAACATCCTCGACCAGAATTTTCTCTGCCTCCTGGAACATCGTGATCCGCTCTTCGGTCGAGCCAAGGAACGAGGCGGCCTCCTGAACCTTGTCGTCAAACGCCTTGTTCGACCAGGAATGACGACCGGTCGTCAGCCAAACCCCGAGCATGTTGAACGGGTCGAGGAAGTCCATCCCGTAGGAGACGTAGCCGAAGGGGATCTTGGTCGGCTCGGCGGTCAGGCTCTCCATGAAGAGCGTCTGGTCCTTGTTCGAGACCTCGACATCGATGCCCAGGTGCTCTTTGAGCATCGAGGCGATCGCGCCACCGACGGCAATGTCGATCGGGCGGGGCGCACGCAGCCAGAGCTCCTGTTTCGGGAAGTCCTTGCCGTCCGGGAAGCCTGCGTCGGCGAGCAGTTTCTTGCCTGCCGCCGGGTCGAAGCTCTGAATCCCCTTGAGCCCTTCCCGATCGCTTGCCGGGAAGCCGGGCGCCAGCCAGGAGTAGGCCGGAGAGCCTTCGGGCCCGAGGATGCTCTTCTGGATCGCGTCCCGGTCGATGACATGACTGAACGCCTGCCGGACCTTCAGATCGTCGAATGGCGCCTTGGCGACATCGAAGAAGAGATAGAAGGTCCGGAAGTCGCCAACCGACGAGTAGATCTGCTTCGACAGCTCGGGGTCGGCCTGGGCGAGCTTCAGATCGGCCGGCGCCACCCCTTCCATCAGATCGACCTCGTTGTTCTCGTACAACGAGAAGTGGGTCGCCGGCGCGGCGAGCTTGATGAGCACCTTCTGGATCGGAACCGTCAGCTTGCCGGTGTAGGCCTCGTTGCGGCCATAGACGATCTGCTGATCCTGTTGCCATTCGACCAGCTTGAACGGCCCGCAGGAGACGCAGGTCTCCGGCTTGTTGTTGTAGAGCGGTCCGGTCGAGTCGAGCGCCGCCTTGGAGAGCGGCACCGAGTAGAGCAGCATCGCGGGGAGGTAGGGAGCCGGCACCTCGGTCTCAAAGATCAAGGTCTGCGCGTCCGCGCCCTTCTTGACGCCGAGCTGCTCCAGCGGCACCTCACCGGCGATCGCCTGATTCCAGTTCTTGATCACCCCGGCGAAGTACCAGGTGAAATCCCAGGCGTGCTCCGGGTCGGCGGCATAGCGGAAACTGGCGACCCAGTCGTCGGCAGTCACCGGGTTGCCATCGCTCCACATGAGCTTCGGGTCGAGCTTAAAGGTCCAGGCCTTGCCATCCTCGCTCCCCTCCCACGAGTCGGCGGCCGCGGGGGTGATCTGGAAGTTCTTATCGACCCGCACCAGCGGCTCGCTGAAGAGGTCCGAGGCATAGCTCGGCCGCCCGTACACCTTCTCGTAGAAGTCCATCAGAAAGGTGGTCGTGGGGTCGGATGGAACGATCAGCACCTGCTGATCGGCTGGCGCGGCATCGGCCGCCTCCTGCAGCGCGGGCCGCAGCCGCGAGGGGGTCGGCGCCGCGGCGCCACTGCCGAACCAGCCCAGACCGGCGATGCCGGCCGCCGCCCCGCCCAGCAGCGGGCGGCGCCCAACTCGCCGGTCGAGCGGGCCGGGCCGGTCCGCGCCGGTGGGAGCCTGGGCCTCGGTCAACGGTTTCCCGGACAGCTTCGTCATCGGGTCGTCTCCTTTCGTGGACAGACATCTTGTCAGTGTACGGTATCCTACGCATCTTCGTCCTTGTAGTAAACGGGGTCACATGGGGAGCCTCCATAGCCGGAAGCGGCCCTCTTTGCACCGAACCGTGGATCGACGACCACCATCAGCGCCTCTCAGCGCCTGGCGGACGCGTCACGGGTGGGACAACCGGGCATCGAGCCAGGGATACGCCTGTTGGCCATGGAACCGGTGGGTGCCTGGGAAGCGGTCGATCGCGAGCTGGTCCTCCGCGCCAAGCAGCCGGTAGGCACTCTCCACGGTCTGGTAGGCGGTGGTGACGACTTCGCGGGTGTAATGGGGGTCATCGTCGCCACTCTCGATCAGGAGCGGCCGCGGGGCGATCAGGGCGGTAATGTCTGGCAGGTCGGCGTGGTGCAACAGGGACGGCACATACTGGCAGGCGCATTCCTCGGCGTCGATCAGGGCATCCTTGAAGGTGCCAAACGCGCCACTGATCACCGCGGCGCGAATCCGCTCGTCCAGCGCCGCCAGATACATCGTGTGGGTCCCGCCCCACGACAGCCCGACGCAGCCGATCCGGGTGGGGTCGACCTCGGGTCGGGTCTGGAGGTAGTCGATCGCCCGCATCCCGTCCCAGACACGGAGCCCGACCAGCACTTTGCCGAGCAGGAGACCGGCCGTCATCGCCCAGGCGCAGCCCATGCCATCAGTCGCTCGCTCGCCGAAACCACGCGCGTCGGGCGCGAGAACGACGTAGCCACGCTGCGCGAGTTGATGAGCATAGTCGTAGTTGAGAGCGCGAATTCGCCGCTGCCGCTCCCGCGGCGTCGCCGCGATCCCGGCGACATCGTCCTTGCCCCGCCCATGCCCATGCAGGCAGAGCAGGGCCGCCCGCGGCCGCTCGGCCGTCACCCCGTGGGGCACCAGCAGATAGGCCGGGACACGGACCCCCGGCTCGCTCTCGAACGCGATCCTCTCCCGGACGTAGCCCGGCTGCTCGGACCGATCGAGGGTACTTGCGTTGAGGGGACCGCGCTCCCCGGGGAATCTGCCGAGCAGCGTGGTCAGGCGTTCGACGAGCGAGGCTCGCCACGCCTGCCACTCGTCACGGGTCGTGGCGCGGTAGGCGAAGGATGGCGTCAGCGCCGCATGGGCGGCGTCGTAGTAGGCCCTGGTTGAATAGTCGCGCGGCGCCTCGGTCATGCCGTCTCCCGGCTCTCCATTCCCCCGCGTTGGCGGTCATCGTCCTCCCCGGCAGCGCGATCGTCAACGGGGACGGGTCGTGCGTGGCGGGGCCGACCACGAGCTTAGCCCGCCCATTGCGGGAGATACGCCGCGTGGGCGCGGAGCAGCTCGTCGAGCAACCGGGGGGCGCGGTCGACATCCCGGACGAGCGGATCACCGACCAATGCCTCCAGCGCGAGCCGGCGGTCTCCGGTCAGCGCCGCCTCGACAATCAGCTCCTGGTTGAGGAGATGGGGCACGATTGTGGCGAGCACCCCAGAGGGCAACGCACCGACGCTGATCCCACTCGCGCCCCCCGGACCGACCATCCCCATTGTCTCGACGACCGCGCCGCGCGGCAGGTTGTCGATCTGCCCATGGTTTGGCAGGTTGACGATCGCCTTCTGGCTCCGCCCGTGGGCGACCGCGGCGATGATGTCGGCAACCTCTTCCTGGGATCGCTCAAGAGACACCGGCTCGTGACCATCGAGCCATCCGCGAACCTGATCGCGCGCCTGTCCCTGAATCTCGACCCGCTGCTCGATCGTCGTCGGCAGCAGGCCGTAGGAACCTCTGGTGGCCCCGTCGCGGAGGAAGAAGGGGAAGAACTCCGCGACATGCCGGTCGCCAGCGGCGGGCAACGCGCCGTAGATGTCGAACAACGCCAGCTTGACCCGCCACCCGTCGCGGAACGACGCTCGTGGTCCGTCGGTCAGGGGGGCGAGGGGAAGCTCACCGCCACCGGCCAGATGCTCCCGCAGGGCGGAAAGCAGATCGCGCCCGTTCGCCGAGGCACGGAGGATCCAGATCAGGTGATTGATCCCGGCGACCTCGGTCTCCAGGTCGTCGCCAGTCGCGTCGAAGAACCGGCCCAGCACCCGGCGCGCACCGAACAGCTCGTGACAGAGGCCGATCGTCTTGATCCGGGTGGTCTTCGTGACCGCCCGCACCACGGTCGACATCGGGTTGGTCAGGTTGATCAGCCAGGCATCGGGGCAGACCCGCTCCATCGTTCGGGCGATCTCGACCATCACCGGGATGTTCCGCAGCCCCCGGGCGAGGCCGCCCGGTCCGACGGTGTCGCCCACCGTCTGGACGATGCCATACCGGCCGGGAATCTCCAGGTCGTGGCGCATCGCGGCCAGACCGCCGGTCGTGATCGTGACGACCACGAAGTCTGCCCCGGTCAGCGCCGAGAGGAGATCGGGGTTCGCTTCCACCACGAACGACGCGCCCGTTTCCTCCATGATCCGGCGGCCGAGCCGGCAGAGATCGTCCGCCGCGACGGGATCGAGGTCGTGGAGGACGATCGTGCCCGTCATGTCGTCCATCGCGGCGAGGTCGCGGAGCAGGGTCGGACCCCAGTTGTAGCTGCCACCGCCGACGATGCAGATCCGTACCGTCGCCGCCACCTTTTCCCCTCCCTGCGATCGCTTCGACTCAACGCGGACCACTTGCCCCGACCCGGTTCGTGGCTACAATGCGACGGTGGACGGCAGGATGAACTACCGCGATGACGATCCCTGGGGCAGGCTGACCGACCTTTTCGCTGGGGTCGAACCGCGACCTGCCCCGCGCTGCGGCCATGTGCGCTGCGAGCCCGGTTGGCGCTGGCAGGTCGCCCTGACCGACTACGATCTGTGGCTCGCGGTCGCCGGACGGGGTCGTTTCGTCCTGGAGCAGCAGAGCTACCCGATTCGACCCGGGACCCTCTTCTGGCTGCGCCCGGGCGACGGCGGTGTGGCGACCCAGGACGCCGCCAACCCGCTCACCGTCGTCTACGTGCACTTCGACTTCTTCCGGACCCCCGCCGGCGGGCCGGTGCTGATCGGCGCCGATCTGCTGCCGGGGCGGCACATTCCGCTGCGCGACTGGGCGCGGGTCGAGATGGCGCTGGCGCGGGTCGTCCGCCTCCAGCAACTGCCGGCGCCCCTCGCCGCGGTCGAAGCCCGACTGCTGCTGCACCAGGCGATCCTGGAAGCGTACCGTCAGGACGCGACCAACCGCGGCGCCACTCAGATGGAGCCCGACCCACGGATCGCCGCCGTGCTGACGCGGCTGCACCGGCAGCCAGCCGAGCGCCTGTCGCTGGCCCGGGCCGCTGCCCTCGCCGGCGTCTCGACCGATCATTTCAGCCGGCTCTTCAGTGCTCAGACCGGAACATCCTTTCGCCGCTACGCGATCGACGCGCGTCTCGAGCGCGCTCGCCACCTGGTGGAGGAAACGACCCTGGCAATCGGTGAGATCGCTCTGGCGATGGGCTACGATGACGTCTTCCTGTTCAGCCGCCAGTTCAAAGCGCGCTACGGGGTCGCGCCGACGCACCTGCGCTCCCCTCGCGCCGGTCGAACCTGACGGTTCGAGCAGCGAGCCGGCCCCTCGCCCGCGACGGGCCAGGGCGCACCCGCGGCCAGCTGCCAGCTGCCAGCTGCCAGCGCCACGCTGCGGTGCCGACGCGATCGGCGTCAACTCGTGATGGGCGAGCTCGTCACCCGGGGTCGCCTGCAGACGCTCCCCTGCCACGTCCACCGCTGGTCGCTTCCGTGGGCGGTGCAGGGTCCACGAAGATGAGCGCATGGCATAGCGCCCGCCGACCGGAGGGTCGGCGGTCAGGCCATTAGCAGGTGACGTCTTTGCCCTCGCTGCCGAAGACCGCCATCCGCTCGTCCTCGCTGGTGCGGCCGACACTTGCCGGTTTGTAGTGAAACTGGATTGCCCGGCGACGGCGGGACGATCGACTGGGCGGGGTGCCATGGTGCAGCAATCCGTGGAAGAACAGGCATCCCCCCGGTCGCAGCGGCACCGCGACGACCCGATCGACCGCGACATCGGTGTCACAGATCTGCCAGTCGCGCCGCTGAAAGTGCGGGGTCGGCCCCTCGCGATGGGTGCCCGGCAGCATGTGCATGCAGCCATTCTCCGGCGTCGCCTCGTCCAGCGCGATCCAGACGCCGACGATGGTCGTCGACGCGGGCACGGTGAAGAAGGCGTTGTCCTGGTGCCACGGTTTCTCCCGCCCGATAAAGGGCGGCTTGAGCAACGCCTGGTCCTGGAACATATCGGGCGGTTCGCCCATCATCTCGGCGAGGATTGCCACGAGGCCAGGATGGGAGGCAATGGCCTGCAGCCGCGGCTCGTGCGCCACAAAGCCCATCAGCTTGCGGACCGCATCCTGCTTCTGCTCGGCTGACAGGGTCGGCAGCAGATCGCGCGCCTTCGCCTCGAACTGGATACCCGTAAAGGCGGGAACCTGACCATCGATCAGGCGGAGCAACCCGTCCAAGGCGTCGCGCACCTCGCTGGCGCTGAACGCATCGTTGACGACCAGGTAGCCTCGCTCGTGGAAGCGCGCGATATCCACCGGGGTCACGGCGGCGAAACCGTCGACACCCGTCGCCTCAGCGGTCGCCTGATAGAGGTGCAGCGCTTGCTCCTCGATCCCATCGTCGAGCCACAGATCCGCCGTTGTCGATTGCATCGCCGTCATCTCTCCGCGTCGCCACCGGCGCCCTCGGGCCGCCTCATGCTCTCGGGCCGCCTCACGGCCCACGACCAATCCCCATCCACCCTATCGCGCCCCACCCTCCCCGGCCATAGCGAGAGACGATCGTTTTTGCATCGAACCGGGGATGTGAACAACGAACAAGGGGGGATATGCGGTTCGCACCAGTCGATGTTTTGACCTTCTCTTCAGTTACGCAAGCCCCAATACAATGGTCTAAGCAGGTGCGTCGGTACTCATGACCAGTGCTGGCCATCGTCGCCCAGAGGGGCAACCTATGCCGACCCAACGCCTTGCCGTAACACAACCGCCGGTCGAAAGCCTCTTCACCTGGATTAAGTCCGGAGAGATCGCGATCCCTGAGATTCCGCGCCCGTTCGTCCGGGACGCAGCAAAGGGGCGAGACGTCCTCGACTCACTCCTCCAGAGTTACCCGGCCAGCTTGTTGGTCGCCTGGAAGAATCCCGATGGCGATCCCAAGGACGGCATGTCTTCCACCGGCAGCCATCCCTGTCGGTCAGCAACGCATCACGGCGCAGATGGAGCCGCAGTTGGCCTAGAAGGTGGTGAATAAAGTCCGTGATGGCTGATTTGAAAGTGGTCTGGGGTCTGAGGAAGCGGCGCGGCGAACTCAATCGCCTGGATGTCGAGAGCGTTTATCAGAAGCTCTGAGACCGAGGAATTTTACCAAGCCGTAGGTACATTTACGCCTGTGGCCAGCGGTATGACCCATGCCCCGAGACGGCATCGAAGGTTATGATCGGCGTTCTCAACGGATGGCCGGCGACAGAGACGGCGACAATTCTCGGCTCTGTCCCAAATCAGTCCACACGCCGCGGTTACGAGCGGTCGGCCGCCTCCTCAGACCGATCTGAAGCGGCTGAGGAACGCCTTGAGCCGATCGCTCTCGGGTCGGTCGAGCAGGAGCGCGGGCGGCCCCTGCTCGACGATGACCCCGGCGTCCATGAAGACGACGCGGTCGGCTGCCTCGCGCGCGAACTGCATCTCATGGGTTACGACGATCATCGTCACCCCATGGCTCCGCGCCAGGTCGCGCATGACCGCCAGCACCTCCCCAACGAGCTCCGGATCCAGCGCCGACGTGACCTCGTCGAAGAGCATCACTTTGGGCTCCATCGCCAACGCCCTCGCGATCGCCACCCGTTGCTGCTGCCCCCCAGACAGCCGCCCCGGATGGCTGTCAGCCTTCTCGGCCAGTCCGACCCGGTCCAGCAGTTCGAGACCGCGCCGCTCGGCCTGCGCTTTGGGGACCTTCCGGACCTTGATCGGACCGAAGGCGACGTTGCCCAGCGCGGTCATGTGCGGGAACAGGTTGAAGTTCTGAAAAACCATCGCGGTCTCGGTCCGTAGACTGGCAATCTCCTTCTCCGGGGCGGCGATCAACTTGCCGTTCCGCTCACGGTACCCGACGAGTTGCCCGTCGACGAAGATTCGGCCACCCTGGTAGGTCTCAAGGAAATTGATGCAGCGAAGCATCGTCGTTTTGCCGGACCCGCTGGGACCGATCACGCAGACGACCTCGCCCGGTGCGACATCGAGATCGATGCCCCGCAGCACCTCAAGGCTGCCGTACTGTTTCCGTACCTGAGCCAAACGCACCATTGGGGCGTCGGTGCGGCGTATCGGTGTCTCGATCGTGGTCACCGAGCCACTCCCTTGCCTTCCCCGGTCATCACGCCGAGCCAAGGCGGACGCGGCGCCCGGCCCAGCTTCCGGCCCTCGAGATCGCGAAGCAGCATAGGAAGTACACCCCCATCGCAACGAGGTAGAATGCGAGGTAATGCCCACGGGCCGTGGCGCGCTTCTGGATCGAGAACAGAAAGTCGGCCTGGCTGACGAGGATCGCCAGGGATGTTCCCTTGAACATGTCGACAGCGAGGTTCGTCCAGGGACCCACCATGAGCGGGAACGCCTGCGGCAGCAGCACCGAGAATATCCGCGGCCAGAAGGTGAGTCCGAGCGATTTAGCAGCGTCGGTCTGCCCGCGCGCGACCGATCCGAGCGCGCCGCGGACGATCTCCGCCATATGGGCGGCCGCGAAGCTCGACAGCGCCAGTGAGATTGATTGAAATGGACTGAGATTGATGCCGTAGGAGACCGGCAGATAGAAGATCAGGAAGATCGTCACGATCAACGGAATGCCACGAACGATGTCGACGTAAGCGCGAATCACCCCCTTGATCACCCGCCCACTGTACAGCAGCCCGACACCCAAAAGCGTCCCGATTACCGAGCCAAGCAGGATCACGACGGCGAAGAGCTTCAAGGTGTACTCAAGACCCTGCCAGAGCAAATGCCGGTTCGCCCAGACGACCTGCATCACATACCCCTCGTCGGTGCAACCGAGTTGCTGCGCGACGGCGTGAAGAGGACCGCGCCGGTCCTCAAACCGTCCAACGGATTCGGCTCTCAGCGAACCGCAGCACCACGGCCAGCAGCCAGGCCGTGACAAGATAAAGCAGGCCGGCCGCTGCCCACCCTTCGATCGGACGGAAAAACTCCGTGTTCACCTTGTTGGCGGCGAAGCTGAGCTCGCGGACGCCGATGAAGAACGCGATCCCCGTGTCCTTGAACAGCGAGATGAACGTGTTGCTCAGCGACGGGAGGACTGCCCGCAGCATGATCGGCATCGTCACATGACGGGCGAGCGTGAATCGACGCAGACCGATGGAACGTCCGGCGTCAAGATACTGTCGGCTGACTGAGAGAATCCCGGCCCCGAAGATTTCGGTCAGGTAGGCTCCCGCATAGATCGCGAGCGCCACCGCGAACGTGCGCTCTGGCGTGGGCAGGACGTAAAGCACCACGTCGTGTCCTCGCGAGTGCCTGGGAAACGCCTGGGGCAGCCCGAAATAGAAGACGAAAACGAACAGAAGCAACGGCACGTTGCGAATGATCTCGACGTACCCGGTGACGATCGCCCGCAGGAGCCGGCTGCGGGAAGTGCGGGCGAATGCACAAAGCAAACCGATGGTGCTGCCGATGGCGAGACTCGTGAGCGAGAGCTTCAGGGCCAGGATAAGGCCGTTGATGAACCACCAGCGGTTGTCGAGGACGTATTCCCAGCGAAGCTGGTACGGAAGCCTAATCCCCCACCATAACAGCGGGCTCGCGAACCAGTCGGAATGCATGAGCATCCTATACTGAGGGCGGGGCAGCTATCGGCTCCGCTGCGTCAGTCCGACAATCGGCGGAATGCTCCGCCTATTGCCAAGACGCCACTGTCACTTGTACTCGATTGGGAACCCGGCGATAGGCGACGGCAGATCCTCGCCGAACCACTTCTTGAACGCCGCGTTGTAGATCAGATGATCCTGACCAGTCATGCCCTCATGGAGCACGGTGTTGACGAAGTTGAGCCAGATCTGGTCACCGGGCTTGACGGCGGCGGCGTAGGTGCCCGGGTTCCACGAGTCGGTGAACTTGTATTTTCCGGGGGAGTTGGCGGCGAACCATTTTCCAGTCGAAAGATCGACGCCGGTTCCATCGACGCGCCCTGAGTCTAAGGCAGCGATCGAGTCCGCGGTCGAGGGGAACTGCTCGACGGTGGCATCGGGCACCACGAATTTCATGGCCTCTTCGGCACCGACGTTCTGCAGAATACCGAGTTTCAGACCCTTGCCCTGCATGTCCGCCAGCGTGGTATACGGCGAGTCGTTGGCGAGCAGCACCGTCACCGCCTCGCGATAGTATGGGATCGTAAATTCGACCTGCGTCGCCCGGACGGCTGAGACAGTCATGAATTGGAAGACGCAGTCGATCTTGTCGGCCAGCAGGTTCGGAATCCGCTGATTCGCCTCCTGGACGACGAACTCGACCAAGTCACGGGTCTTCTGGTCATCGGCCTTGTCCGTCTGGGACAGTCCGAACAGACCACCTGCCAGCAGCTTCGCCATATCGATGTCCATGCCGACCGGCTTGCCGCTGTCATCCTCGAAGTGCCACGGCGGGTTCGTCGCTCCGGTACCGACGATGACCTTGCCGCGGTCGAGCACCTTCTTGAGCAAGCTGTCGTTGACACTATCGGCGGCGCGGACACTGTAGGCGGGCAGCGCCACCCCAGCGACGGCGATTCCCGACAACGCGGCGCCTCCGCGTATCAGTCCCCGCCGACTGGTCAATCCCGCAAAGCGATCGTCGGGCATAGCGAACCTCCACGCCGGTGACGTTGTCAAGCCGCCCACCTCGGTCTGGCAAGCATCCGAACCTGCCCACTCCTGGGAGTGTAGAAGCGGCTACTAGAAGTGTCAACGGGCACAACGGGGCTTCAGCGCTAGCATCGAAATGCTACAGGGAGATGAGCGGCCTTCTCTGTTCTCGATGGGACATTCGAGGTGCCACTGACGATCTCCGCGTTGCGGATGAGGTGGTCCTGTGCGCAGATCGACGCCTTGGATCTCGCACGTAGTTCTGCGATTGGGATTATGCCATGCCGCCATCGTGGATTGGGTGACCGATGAGTGCTTCGCTATGGCCGCACTTGCACCTAACCTGATGCCCTCCGATCTGTTGTTCGTAGGCAGGCGCCTGGGCCAGGATGTCGTTGATGATCCGAGGGCTCGGCGGTGTATTCAACGTGGTTGTCTTGGGGCATGCGAGACTGGAAACTGACCGACGAGCAATGGGCCGCGTTGGCGTCGCCTCTGCCGCCACGGTGCTCAGGAATAGGCTGGTCCGCGCCGCCCCGATCTCTCACCCTCTTGCCCCTTTGGGCGGTCTCCTGGATACTGGGGCTCGGCCGATCAGGACAGAGAACGAGCAGGTGACGGTGGGGCCGGGTGTCCCCGCCCGGCGATTGCCCATCCCTCGGCGCGCCACGGTGACGATGCGTCGCCGAGAACCTGGGGCATTGCCAGGAAGGATCGGGCGTCACGAGCGACCATCCGGCGCCCTCTCGGGAACGACACCATCGCCACCCTGAGGAGGTGATCGCCAGGGCAGCCAGTCGTGATTGGGACCCAGGTCTGTTGACGCAATCGATGACGATCGTGGAATAGGAGGCGACGATGCTTCTGACCCGGCTGACCCGACGACGGATGTCCGCCCTGCTGGCGGTGATCCCCGCCTTGCTTGCTCGCCTCTTGCGCGGCGGCGAGGCCGCGGCCCAGGAGGCGACGGCGACACCCGGCGGCGACGACCTCGTGCCCATCGCGGGAGGGGCGACCCCAGCGGCCGGTGGCACCGGTGATCTGAGCGGCAACATCACCATCTCGGTCCAGGGGAACGACACCCAGACCTACCAGGCCCTGGCCGATGCCTATGTGACGCTGCATCCCGATGTGCAGGTCAAGGTCGAGATCAAACCGAGCGAAGGCTATCAGGAGTTCATCCGGGCGCAATTCGCCTCCGACACACCGGATGTCTCGCTCGTCAATGGCAACGTCGTCGCCGATCTGATCCAGGCCAAGCGCTTCGTTGACATGTCGGCCTACCTCGATCGCGTCAGTCCCTACACCAATAAACCATGGCGCGATTCGATGGATCCGGCCGCGGTCGCCAATATGCGCGATCCCGTCTCCGGTGAGATGTACACCCTCAACCCCGAGACGGTGCAGGTGCTCTGGTTCTACAACAAGACCGCGTTCGAGAAAGCGGGCATCCTCGCCGAGGCCGAGCAGCTGGCCCAGACCGAGAAGAATCAGCCGACCTGGGACCAGTTCATGGGTTGGTGCGACAAGCTGACCGCCGCCGGCTACATCCCGGTCGCGATCGAAGGCGATTACCGCTCCTTCTGGGAAATACGCTTTGGCTGGCTCGCCCGCATGTACCTCGATCAGTACACCCGGGACGAGGCCGAGCTGGTCCGCGCCAGGCCAGGCGACTGGAACTTCCGCGACGGGGTCGACGACAAGTGGGTCTACGACCCGACCGACCCGACGAACGATGACGCCACCAGGATCACCTTCAGCACCCAGCGCCAGATGATCGCCCTCCGCGATCACCAGCAGCCGGTCAACGGCGCGGTCTTCCAGGCGCTCTACACCAACCTCAAACAGTTCAGCGATCGCGCCGCCCCTCCGGGCTGGCTCGGCACCAGCGACGCCTATCCCCTTTTCCTGACCCAGGAGGCGGCGATCCGGCTCGACGTCGCGGCGCTGCTCGGCAACTTCGAGCGCGATGTCCGGAACCTGGCCGAAGGGCGCTACATCTCGGATAGCGGCGCCGCGGACGCGAACGCGCCGGCGGCCACGCCACTACCGGGGCGCGACCTCGACACGTTTGAGATCGGCTCGTTCAACAACCCGACGATGGAAGGGCCGGAGGTTGATGCTCCGGCCCGAACGATCGAGGTCAATATCGGCTTCTACTCGGTGCCAAAGAAAGACCAGCAGCAGAACGACCTGGAGATGGACTTCCTGATGTACATGACCAGCCCCGAGGGGTTCGGCATCTACATCGAGAACCGGCTCGACCCCGACAACGCTGGCTCAGGCGGTATCGTCGGCCCGCCGATCCTGACGGATGTCGCCCTGCCGGAAGATCTTGCGGGCAAGTTCGCCCAGCTCAAGCTGATCGGCAATACCGAGAAGGCCACCGCCGGAACATATCGAGCGCGCGGGGTGGCGGACTACCAGCCGTCAGTGCGGGAGTGGGTCGATCTGACCCAGCAGTTCTTCGCCGGCGACATCGATCTCCAGAAATACCTCGATGGTTACCAGGCGTCGATCGACCGGCTCTTCCCGGAGATTCTGACCCATCTCCAGCTGACGCCGGAGGACCTGGCAACGCCCGAGAAGAAACCGGCCAGTCAGAGCTAGGCGGGTCCGGAACGCACAGGGTTATGAGGGCACCATCGCTTGCCATGGCGCGAGGACGATCGTGGGCAATGCTCACGATCGCCTTCCTCCTCGCCATGCTCGTGGCGGTGGTCGCCGGGCCGCTGGCGGGCGCCGCGGACGACGGCTGGTCGGCGCCGGCCGAGACGCCCATCTATGGGGCGGCGATCAGCGCCGATGGGAGTCTCGTCGTCGTCGGGCGGCGCGATAACACCGTCGTCGCCTACGATCGGTCAGGGCAGCAACGATGGTCCGCGGCCGTCGGCGGCACGGTTTACGACGTGGCCGTCTCCGCCGATGGGACACATGTCGCCGCCGCATCCGAGGACCGGCAAGTCTATCTCTTCGATGGGACCGGTCAGGAGCTCTGGCGCTATCGCGGCCAGCAGACGTTCACCAGCGTCGCGATCACGGCCGATGGCAGCACAATCGTCGCCGGCGGTGAGGACCGCCGGGTCAACGCCCTCGATGCCGCTGGGACACCCCTCTGGCAGGTCACCACTCCCGACCAGATCACCGAGATCGCGATCTACGGCACCCAGCGCGGTTTTCGAGTCGTCGCGGGGCGACGCGATTCCCGCGTGATGCTCCTCGGCGGCGACGGGGCGACGCTCTGGGAAACGACCCTCGACTACCCGATTCGCGGGCTGGCCGTGACGCGCAACGGCTCCCGGATCGCGGTCGGGGCGGCCGCCGGCACCACCGGCGCGGTGTCGAACGGCGAGATCGCGCTGCTCGATGGGGCCACCGGTCGCACCCTCTGGCGCCAGGCAACCGAGAGCGGCGTCGGCGGCGCCGGGATCGACGCCGAGGGCACCCTGGTCGTCGCGGGCACCCGGGATGGCACCCTCTGGGTGCTCGATGCGAATGGCAAGCGCGTCCAACAGGTCTCCAGCGGCGGCGAAGTGCGCGATCTCTCCGTGACTCGCGACGGCACTGCGGCTGTTCTCGCCGCGGGCAACGAGGTCACGCTCCTCCCCCGGCAGGGCGCCGGGTTCGCGGTCGAGCAGTCAGCGAACCCACTCTGGCGGATCGCCACCATTGCCGCGATCGCCGTGGTGCTGCTCGCGCTGATCGGCGTGGTCGTCGGCAGCCGGCGCCGGACAACTGGGGAGCGCGTCTGGCACGGGTATGCGACCCGCCCACGCCACCTCGCCCACGAGGTCTGGCGGCATCGCATCTCCTACCTCTTCCTGCTGCCGACCGTGACGTTGCTGCTGATCTTCAACTATTACCCGGCGATCAGCGGAATCGTCCATGCTTTTACCGTCTGGAAACCTGGCGTCGAAACGCGGTGGGTCGGGCTCCAGCAGTTCCGCACACTGATGGATGACCGTTATCTCTGGACCGGCGTCGGCAATCTCGGCATCCTGATCCTGACCGGGGTCTTGAAGCTGCTGGTGCCGCTGGCAGTGGCCGAGATGATCTTCCATCTTCGCAACAGCCGCCTGCGCTACCTGATGCGGACGCTCTTTGTGCTTCAGGTGATCGTTCCCGGCGTCGTCGGGATCCTCCTCTGGGTCAACATCTACGACCCGAACGTCGGACTGGCCAATCAGCTGCTGCGGGGCATCGGGCTCGATCACTGGGCCAGATTCTGGCTCGGCGACGGCGATACCGCGATCTGGGCGATCGTCTTTATCGGCTTTCCCTGGGTCAGCGCCTTCGCCCTGCTGATCTTCTACGGCGGTCTGATCTCGATTCCCAGCGATCTGTTCGATGCCTCGGCGATCGACGGCGCCTCGACCTGGCGCCGGATCGCCAACGTCGACCTGCCGCTCCTGCTCGGCCAGATTCGGCTGCTGCTGATCCTGACCTTCATCGCGGTGGTCCAGGAGTTCGCCGCGGTCTACCTGACCACCGGCGGCGGACCCGGCAGCGCGACCTACGTCCCGTCGCTGGAGCTCTATTACCAGGCCGTGCGGTTCAACAACTTCGGCGGCGCCTCCGCCATTGGGGCGGTGCTGTTCCTGGTGATCCTGGGGGGCACGATCCTCAACCTGCGCTTCGTCAAGTCGTCGGTCGAGTACGGCAGCTAGTCAGCATCGCGGAGGATCGTCATGGCCCGAGTCGCCGCCCCGACGCAGCGCCAGCTGGCCACGACCCAGAACGCCGCACGGGCGCGCATGCGCTGGAAACGGTGGAGCAGCCAGGGGTTGCTGATCGCGATCCTGAGCGTGCTGCTGGCGCTCAGCTTTATCACGATCGTGCTGATGGCCTTTCTCTCGCTCAAGGACAACGGCCAGATCTATGGCCGCTTCTGGAGTCTTCCGGACCCGATCATCTGGAGCAACTACCGCGACGGCTGGGAGGTGATGCACCGCTACATCTTCAACACGCTGCTCTACTCCCTCTCGTCGGTCGCCGGGGTCGTCCTCCTCTCGTCGCTGAGTGGCTACGTCTTTGCGCGGCACACCTTCCCCGGCAAGGAGCTGATCTACGTTCTGGTGCTGGCGCTGCTGATGATCCCCGGCGTGCTGACCTTGATCCCTGCCTTCGTGCTGGTGCGGGATCTGGGTCTGATCAATACGCCGTGGGCGCTGATCCTCCCGTGGACGGCAGGTGGGCAGGTCTTCGGCATCCTCCTCTGCCGCTCCTTCTTCGCGACGCTGCCCCAGGAGCTGTTTGACGCCGCCAGGGTCGATGGCGCGGGCGAGCTGCGTCTCTATGCCCAGATCGCGCTGCCCCTTTCGTGGCCGATCCTGGTGACGCTGGCGATCATCCACCTCGTCTCGACCTATAACGACTTCATCTGGCCGCTGCTGACGATCGCCGACCCGAAGGTGCAGGTCGTCACGGTCGGCCTGACCCAGTTCACGACCGAGTTCGGGATCGTCAACTGGGGCCCGCGGATGGCGGCCTATGCGATCTCGGCGATGCCGCTGGTGATCCTCTTCACCTTTGGTATGCGCTACTACGTCCGCGGTCTGACCTCGGGGGCACTCAAAGGGTAGGGAGTTTTCCTTACCGACCTGAGAGGCCCTTCCGACGGCGGCAAGGAGACCAACCGGCAGGAGCGGGGGGACGCGCCCTATGGTCGTGTCACTCGCGAGCAGTCCGGGGGGTCGGCGCGGCGCCTCTCGCTTTCCGAGGTGCGAACCTTCACGTTCCCCGGTGTTGCTCTGACAGGGATCGCTGAACCCAGCGTTCGGTCATCCCGCGGCCTGCTTACGGTTTGGCCGTCAGACCGCCGTCGACGGGAAGGAGGGTGCCGGTGACCCAGGCGGCATCCTCCGAGGCGAGATAGCAGACCGCGCGGGCGATATCGGTCGGGCGGCCGGCCCGGTCGATCGGCAGACCTGGCGGCGAGGGCGGCGCGCCTTCCCAGAACTGGCGGTTGATGTCGGTCGGGACGCCCCCGGGAAGGACGGCATTGACGCGGATATTGGCCGGACCGAGCGCCACGGCCAGGGCGGCCGTCAGACCGTTGATCCCCGCTTTGGAGGCGCAGTAGTGGACCTGTGTCGCGCTGCCGAGATAGCTCGATACGCTGGAAACGTGGACGATCGCACCGCCCCCACCTGCCGCGATCGCGGGGGCGGCGAGCTGGCTGGTGACGAACGCCCCGTAGAGGTTGGTCCGCATCGTCTCGTCCCAGACCTCGTCGGTGATCTCGTCGAGCTCCCGGAACGGGCAGATTCCCGCGTTGTTGACTAGGACATCGAGTCGCCCATAGCGCGCGACCGCGGCGGCGATCAACGCCGCTACCTCCGATCGCACCCCGACATCGGCCCGGACGCTCGTCGCCTGGCCCCCCTCAGCGACGATGGCGGCAACCACCTCGGCCGCGGCATCCTCGGCATGGACATGGTTGACGACGACCGCCGCCCCTTCCCCTGCCAGCTCCAGGGCGATCCCCCGGCCGATGCCCCGCGAGCCGCCCGTCACGATCGCGACCTTGCCGTCGAAGCGTCTCAGACCCATCGTCATCATTCTCCCCTATGCGGCTGGTCCCGATGACTCGGCGAGCCACTCCGGCTTCACGGTCACGCCAACGCCCGGCTCATCGGTGGGCCGGATGACGCCGTTCGCCGGCAGCGGCACCCCGTCCAGATAGGGATAGAGCGAGCGCAGCGGATCCGCCTCACCTTCGTTCCCGATCACGACACACTCGGCGAGGGGGCAGTTGGTCTGAGAGGCCACAACATGGATCGCCCAGGGCTGAAGTCCACCGGCGTGCGGGATCACGTCGAGTCCCCAGGCCGAGGCCATCGCGGCGATCTTTCGCGTCTCGGTGATGCCGCCGACCCAGGCGACATCGGGTTGCAGAATGTGACAGCAGCCGCGCGCGATCAACTCCTTGAACCCCCATCGGGTGTACTCGTGCTCTCCGGTCGCGATCGCGGTGGAGTGAATGTGACGAGTCAGAAAGGCATAGCCGTCGTAGTCGTCTGGCGGCAGACACTCCTCGATCCAGCGCACGCGATACGGCTCCAGCAGGTTCGCCATGCGAACCGTGTATTCGACGTTCCAGGCCATGTAGCAGTCGAGCATGATCTCCGCGTCGTCGCCGACCGTCGCCCGCGTCCGCTCGACGAGCTCGATGTTCCCCTTGATCCCGGTCCAGCCATCGGCGGGTCCATGCGGCATCGCCAGCTTGAAGCCGGTGAAGCCGAGCCGCTGGTAATGACCGACGTCGTTGCCGGTCGAGTAGGCAGGGATCGGGTCCTTCGTCTTGCCCCCAAGCAGGCGCCAGAGCGGCTGACCGGTCGCCTTACCGATCAGATCCCAGAGCGCGATATCGACCGCGCTGATCGCCATGATCGGCAGGCCCTTTCGGCCATACGGCAGCGACGCCCGGAACATCTGGTCCCAGAGGACCTCGACGGCGAACGGATCCTGCCCGGCCAGGAGATGGGCGAAATGCCCCTCGATCAGTGCCCGGGCCGGAGCCGGGGCCGTGCCGCCGATCCCTTCCAGTCCATCATCGGTGGTGATCCGTACCAGCACCTCAGAACCCCAGTGGGGCTGCCAGGAGGAGCGGCGATCCCGGTAATCCGGGTAGACCGACATCGGGTTCGCGACCAGCGACTCGGAGAGCCACGAGGCCGGGCGCGTCTCTCGCCGCTCGATCGGCGTCGCGGTCACCGCGGTGATACGCATACGATTCCCCTCTCGACGAGATCTGGTCATCGGGGCATGACGGGCGGATGATTGCCCGCTCGGCGGCACAACCGGCCCCGTGACTGATCACCACCGCCCACTACAGGGGTTGACAGCGCCGGCCCCGTCCCTGGTGTCGCACGATACGGCCATGCCTGCTGGGTCGCCACGGTATCAGAAAGCGGCCCAGGGCGAGCGGGCGTCCCGCGGGTTGTTCGAGCGTCACACCGGCATGGACGTGACGATCGGGTGAGTCACCATCGCGCCGATGCCCGTCGCCGTTCCGTCCCGATCCACGCCTGCCGAGCGGCGGCACCCTCCGGGGCGCGGACCAGGGGCGACATGACGTATGGAACGACTGAGCCGCGCTCCCCACCATGGGAAAGCGCGGCTCACATCGATCGCGATCAGCGTGCTGGCCGGTCGTTCGACGGGTCGTTTAAGTCATGTCCGTCGTGCCCCGCCGGTCCGGCGCCGGCCGAGCTACGACTCCGGCGTGGCGACCGCGGTGCCGTCACCAGCCGACGGTGTGCCTTCGCCATCGCCCGCCGGTGGGAAGATGACCCCGCAGACGAGCCGGTCACCACTGTTCCCGGAGGGGTCGGTCTTGAGATCGTCGGCATCAGCATGGACGACGACCGCGCTGCCATCGCCATCGGCCAGTGACGTCTCCCCCGGGGAGATGGTGAAGCGGTCGGTGGTGATGCTGAAACGGCCGATGCCGTCGTCACCGACCGTGACGTTGCCAAGGTCGCCCGCGTGCGCCTCACCGGACACCGGTGACGCCATCGGCGTCGCTGCCTCATCGGCCGCCTCAGGCGGGCCGCCATGCTTGGCATCAGTGGGGTTGAAATGGGCTCCCGCGGAGCTGAACGGCTTCTCCCCGGACGGATCGCAGGCACCAGTCTCGTGGACATGGATACCATGGTCGCCTGGCTCCAACCCGATGATGTTGCCCGAGATTGAGACCATGCCTGGCTCATCCTCGCTGAAGGTGAGCGAGCCGGCCAGCAAGCCATCAACGTTCTGCAACGCCACGGTCACCGGCGCTGGCGGCTCCGGGGTTGCGGCGTCAGGCGTTGCGTCCTGCGCGGCACTGCCCAGCGGTCCGCCAAGCACGAGAAGCAGGGCGCTCGTGGCGGCTACACCCGCTTCCAGGAAACGACGTCGTCGCATGCTTAATTCCCTCCAGCTGTCGCACGTGACCCGGCACCTGCCGGGACAGCGAATCGTACGCGATGGACCCTTCAGCATCGTCCTCCCGGCGATGTTCGCGCGGACCGTGACCGGGGTGTTGGTCGCACCTGGCCGACCGGGACGGTGATGCGGACCGTCCAGGGACCACGCGCCAGCACGGCGGCGTTGCGAAAGGCCGGGCGCGACTGCGGCGCCCGTCGCTCGACGTAGGTCGCTCAATGTAGTGTAGTGCTGATCGGCGACGCGGTCGATAGCGGCGCCCCTGTCGGGGGGCGGAGCCGCCGGGGTCGGGTCGACCCGGCGCTCACCATGCGTGCGCGCGCCGTTGCCTCCGGTGCATCGCCCATCCTCCGTTGACATCGCGGTGGACCCGCGCACGATGCCTGATGGATCGCTACAATACGCGGCACATGCCTTCGTCAGTATCAGGATGCGTTCCGGGGACAGAATGTCTGCCGCGATATCGTCTGATCCGCTGGAGCTCCTCCCGACGCCGCTCACGCCGTTGGTGGGCCGGATTGGTGAGGCCGCGGCAGCGTGCCATCTGCTCGCCCGCCCCGAGGTTCGCCTGCTGACGCTGACCGGTCCGGGCGGCGTCGGCAAGTCCCGTCTGGCGGTCCGGGTGGCGGCGGAGGCGAACGAGCAGTTCCCCGACCCGCTGGTCTATGTCGATCTTTCCCCGATCGCCGATGCGTCGCTGGTGCCGTCCACGGTCGCCCATGCGATCGGTCTGCTGGAGATGGGCGAGCGCCCATTGCTCGACCGCCTGCTCGTCGCCTTCGCCGACCGGCGGGGTCTGCTGGTGCTCGACAATTTCGAGCAGGTCATCACTGCGGCCTCCCTGGTTTCCTCGTTGCTCGTCACCGCACCGGCCCTCAAGATCATCGTCACCAGCCGGCTCACGCTGCGCATCTCCGGCGAGCAAGAGTTCCCGGTCCCGCCTCTGTCGACGCCCGACCCGGCCCGGCTGCCAGCGCTCGACGAGATGGAGACATGCGACTCGGTCGCCCTCTTTGTCCAGCGAGCGCGCTCGGTTAAACCCGACTTCGGGTTGAATGCGGGGAACGCGACCGCGATCGCGATGATCTGCGCCCGTCTGGATGGACTCCCCCTGGCGATCGAGCTGGCCGCCGCCCGGAGCAAGGTGCTGTCGCCACCGGCACTACTCGCCCGGCTCGATCACCGCCTTCTGGTGCTCGGTGGTGGGCCACGCGACCTGCCGACCCGCCTCCAGACGATGCGCGGCGCGATTGCCTGGAGCTACGACCTCCTCTCGGAGGCCGAGCAGGCGCTCTTCCGACGTCTGGCGATCTTTGGTGGGGGGTGTGTGCTGGAAGCGGCGGAAGTGATCGCCGGTTTTGGGGTCCTGGCGCCCGAGAGCACCGCACCATCGATCCTCGATCTGGTTTCATCCCTGGTCGATAAGAGCCTGCTCCGCCAGGAGGAACAGGCCGATGGCGAGCTCCGGTTCCGCATGCTCGAAACCATCCGCGAGTTCAGCCAGGAGCAACTCGCGGCCCACGATGAGACCGCTGAGGTGCGGTCGCGGCATGCGGCCTGGTCTATCGAGTTCGCTCGTCAGGCGAGTCAACAGCTCTGGGGCCCCGAGCAAGCCACCTGGCTCGACCGTCTGGATGCCGAGCACGACAACCTGCGCGGCTTGCTGGCCTGGTCGTTGGACACCCCATCCTCAACGACCGCGCTGGAGCTGGGCGCGGCGCTCTGGTGGTTCTGGCAGGCACGCGGTCATCTTGGCGAGGGTCGCGACTGGCTTCAGCGGATCCTTGCCATGCCCGGCGAGGCCACGACCTCCCGGGCGATGGCGATGTTCGGCCTGGGTTTGCTCGCTGGTCTCCAGGGTGACCACGCCGAAGCGGCAGCATGGGCCGGCGAGGTGATGACGCTGGCCAGGACGATGGAGGATGCGGCCGGTGTGGAAAAAGGTCGCTGGCTCCAAAGCTTTGCCGCCGGCGGCCTCGGCGAGCACGACGCGGCGGTGACCCACGCCGAGGGTGCCCTCACGGCCTTCCAGGCGATGGCCGACGAGCAATGGACCGCGTTATCACTGAACCGGCTCGGCATCGAAGCGTTCGATCGGGGCGATATCGACCGGGCCGGGCCGCTCTTCGAGCATGCCCTCGTCATCTGGCGCCGTCTTGGCAACATCTGGGGCATTGGGAGTGTGCTGACCAACCTTGGCTGGGTTGCCCAGGAAGGAGGGGACAACGCACGAGCGATGCGGCTGCATCGTGAGAGCCTGGCGCTGTGCTGGGAGCAGCGCGACCTCTGGGGATTGACCGAGGCGCTGGTCGGCATCGCCGGTCTCCTGGCGGCGGAGGGACATGCCGCGTCAGCGGTGCGCTTGTTTGGCGCGGCCGATGCGGTCGCCTCCGCGTCCGGCCTCCGCCTCCAGCCTTATGTCCGCACCCGGCTCGACCGCACTCTCTCAGTGGCAAAAACCGTGCTCGGGCTGGATCGTTTTGACGCTGCCTGGAGTGGTGGCCGCGGATTACCGGTGGCTCAGGCGGTAGCTGAAGCCTCCACCGATGGCGCCAGCGATGAGGCAACGGCCCGGCTGGTCGCCGGGGCGACCACCGAGCGGGACCTCGGAGCCGAGGCCGGACTCACGCCGCGGGAGGCCGAAGTGCTGCACCTGCTGGCGGCAGGCCGATCGAGTCGGGAGATCGCTGACGCCCTCTTCATCAGTCATCGGACCGCCACGACGCATGTCAGCAACATTCTTGGCAAGCTTCGCGTCGACACCCGTGCCGCCGCGGTCGCTCTCGCCTATCGCCGCGGCCTGGTCTAACGCTCCGCCATCAATCCGTAATGATCGCACCGGGCGCCCCGACCACGGGCGGTGATGATCCGCTCGCTGGCGTGCGCTGACCGCGCGATCGGGAACCGCGGACGCCATGCGTCGCAACCAGTGGGGAACGATGGCCAGCCTGTTGGCTCGCGGAGACGGCACGACCGGCCAACGACGGCGCACGCCGTGCGCCCCTCCCACGGAGCGTGGCGGTGCGGGGGTGTCCGGCCATCGGATCGGTTCGGCACCGCAATCGGACCGGGCCGGTACCGCATTTTCACGGCCCGCCAGCGAACGCGCATCACCCCACACCCGGGGGACGACAGCACCCCCCGTTGGAGGGGCGCACGGCGTGCGCCCTCGGCTCCAACCGCATCGTCGCCCGAGACCGGACGTGGACCCTCGGTCGGGGCCGTCGGCCAACGGCATGTCGTCGCGGTCAGCCAACGGCTGGGGTCGACGAATCGGTGGTGGCAGATCGGCATCAGGGCGGCCCACGTCCGGCGGCCGCGGCGTCAGCGGCCAGGTGCCCGCACCGGCGACCACCTTCACCGCACAGGTGCCGTGCCGTGAGACGCTAAGCGGCGGTCAGTCAGGCGATGATCGTCACCATCTGCAGCACCTGCTGACCGATCGCCTGATCTCCCTCGACGAGAGCCTCGCTGGCGTCGGGCGACGTTCCCCGCGTGAAGCGTCGCCAGGCCGATGCCTGATCGATCTGGACGGTCGTCGCCTGGACCACCGGCGGGGTCTCCGAGAGCTCCCATCGATCGGTGTTACGCACCGCCCACCAGACGCCACCGGCGTCGCCCGTGATGATCAGACCGACGCCCGTGCCAGACGGGACGGCGACATCGCGGAGCGCATGGGGAAGCGCCATGGCGAAGGTCTGGAGCACCGGCGCCATCCAGCGAGGCTCGGTCATACCCGGGCAACGGACTGCATCCCGGATGTGCTGCTGATGGACCCAGCGCTCGGTATATTCGCGGGCGAGATCGAACCAGACCGGCGCCGGGTCCGGTCCTGCCCAGTTGACCGGCGATCCCAGCGCGGAGCCATCGACCTGGGCGAAGTAAGCCGTCGTCGCGTCGCCGGTGAACCGGAGGAGATCGCTCAGGAGGCGCGGGCTGATCCGCCGGTTAGCCCGCACCCACAGATCGTTCTGCCGGTCGATCGCGGCCACCAACCCGGACCAAGTGGTGAGGTCGAGATCGGGGTCGCCGAAGGACGGATTCGCAACACCATCGCGACCTCGTGAGAGCCGGCCGACATCGTCTCCGAGCAGATGAAGCGTGACATCGTGAACGCTCCACCCGGCGCAGGCGGTCGGGAGCGTCCACTAGTCCTCCCGCAGCTCCGCGAGAAGGTCGATCAGCGCGCGGCGTTCCGGGCCGAGGCGGTCACCCGCGAACAGCTCGACGAGGCGCGCTACGAGCTCGCCTGGACCGAGGGGGCGACCCTCTCGATCGACCACGCCGTGGCCAAGGCAGTGGAGCTGGCGACGACGCTCGGGGCTGGCATCGGTCCGCCGGTCGAGCGTGGAGCTCCGCCGCCTGAGCCGGCCGCCGCGGTTCCCACGGCCGAGCTCGCCTCCCTGACGGCTCGCGAGCGGGAAGTGCTTCGGGAGCTGATGGTGGGCGCGTCGAGCCGGGAAATCTCGGAGAGGCTTGGCATCTCGCTACGCACCGAGGCGACCCACATCGGCAACATCCTCGGCAAGCTCGGCCGTGGAATCGCGCGCGGCGGCAGTGGCCTACGCCTTCCGTCACCGGTTCACGTAGGTCGTATCTCCCTCGCCGCTCCTTCGTTGCGAGCCCTCGCGGACGACGAGGTTGTGTGACTGATCGGCGCGGACGATCCGGCCGGCGTTCCTCCAGAGGGGGTCGGGTTGTGACCCAGGGATACCGAAGGAGGATGCCTGCGGTGTAGGCCCGGTCGGGGCTCGCCTTTCGCGTGAGGGACGGGGTTGACTTATGCAGGTATATGCCTGCATAATCTGCGGGTGTACGGTGAGGTAAGCGGAATGGACGCGGTCTTCAAAGCACTGGCCGACCCGACGCGACGGCTCCTGCTCGATCGACTACGGGAGCATAACGGCCAGACGCTGCGGGAGCTATGTGAGCGCCTTGGTATGGCGCGCCAGTCAGCGACCCAGCACCTCGACATCCTGCAGCGGGCCAACCTCGTCATTGTCGTCCGGACTGGACGGGAGCGGCTCCATTACCTCAACCCCGCACCGATCCACGAGATCGAGGAGCGCTGGATCTCGGAGTTCGAAAAGCCCCGTCTGCAGGCGATCAGCGCCATCAAGAACCGAGCGGAGGAGTACGCTATGACCCATGCAACCACGTCCGTTCCAACCTATGTTTATGTCACCTACATCCGCGCAAGCACGGAGCAGGTGTGGCAAGCGCTGACGGACGCCGAGCTGACGGCGCGCTACTGGGAACACGCCAACGTCTCGGACTGGCAGCCCGGCTCGACCTGGGAGCACCGACGTATCGACGGATCGGACCTCGTCGAAGTCGCCGGTCGAGTCATTGAGGCCGAGTCCCCGACGCGCCTAGTGATCACCTTCGAGGTGTCCGGCGACGAACCACCCGGGGGCCCGTCGGTCGTCACGTTTCTCGTCGAACCGCACGACGACATCGTCCGTCTCACCGTGACCCACGAGAATCTCGCCGACCAGGCGATGCTCAGCGGGATATCGCACGGGTGGCCCGCGGTGTTGGCGAACCTCAAGTCGCTGCTCGAGACCGGAAAGGTTCTCCCCCAGTCGCCATTTGAGATGCAGAGGCCACACGGCTGAGTTGGTGCTATCGCGATCGCGATAGCACTTCCGGTCCGCCACCGGGTGGAGATGACCTCGTCACCCAAGGGCGAGGCGGAGCACCCAGTGCGCGCAACCCGAACGTCGGCTTGTGCCGATGTGCACGCGAGAGGAGGCACCAGCATGCTGCTTGTCGGCAAGGTAGCGATGATCTTCGGCGCCGGCGGCGCCATCGGCGGCGCGGTCGCGAAGGCCTTTGCCGGCGAAGGCGCCAGGGTCTTCTTGAGCGGACGCCGTAGCGCTCCGGTGGAGGCGGTCGCGAATGACATTGCAGCTGTCGGCGGTGTCGCCGAGGTAGCAACCGTCGATGCGCTCGATGAAACGGCAATCGAGCGCTATGTCACTGACGTAGTCGGCAAATCAGGCGGCATAGACGTGATGCTCAATGCCATTGGTTTTCGGGCCGTGCAGGGCGTGCCGCTGAGCGATCTCGCGCCGAATGATTTCGCTTATCCCATCGCGACATGGACGACCTCCCAGTTTCTGACCGCGCGGGCAGTGGCTCGCCACATGGTGAAGGACCGCTCCGGGGTGATTTTGACGCTCTCCGCTTCGCCTGCGCGACTAGCCATCGCCATGACCGGCGGATTCGGCGTAGCCTGCGCGGCGGTAGAAGGCCTGTCCCGCACGCTTGCCGCCGAGCTTGGGCCTCACGGCGTGCGCGTCGTGTGTCTCAGGCCGCACCGTATCGGCGAGACACTGGTCGATGCCGATTTTCCTGTGCCGCGCGATGAGTTTATTGGCTTTCTTGAGGGCATGACGCTGACGAAGAAACTGCCAACACTGGCCAATGTCGCCAATACGGCGGTGTTCCTGGCTTCGGATCACGCGGCGGCGATCTCCGGCGCGGTGGCGAATCTGACCGGCGGGATGAGCGTCGACTAGGCCGGGTGTTCAAAGGGGGAGCCAGAGCAGGATGACGGCGAGGGTGAGCAGGGCATGGAACGATTCCTCCAGCTTGTCGTAGCGCGTGGCGATGGCGCGATGCTGTTTGAGCCGGTTGATGGT
>JAABUR0100000487.1_pt1 | contig 86011 bp, 82 predicted proteins | sample 5560091 | NCBI WGS metagenome assembly JAABUR01 (sample SAMN10711879, study PRJNA513375) | rock metagenome | isolation source: Antarctica rocks | place: Antarctica: Victoria Land, University Valley sud | reverse complement strand
AAAATAAAATGAGCGTGATCAATGCCGTTAGAAATAAACTCATCCTTCGCATCTTTGCCTGTGTTAACCAAAACAGACCCTATGAAAAAAATTATATTAAATCAGTTGCGTAAATCATAGAAATCGAACGAAGAGAGAAATCCTCATCGAAGAGGCAACATTTAGATGCTTCTTTTGTCGGATAAAAATTTGAAAGAAGATTTCTCCCTGCGGTCGAAATGACAATGCAAATAATAACACAAGAGGAACAAAAAACAATGGCAAAAAAACACATATTAATCATTCCCGGTGATGGCATTGGCCCTGAAGTTACAACCTGGGGAAAAGCTGTTTTAGAACAAATTGCTGCGCAGTACGGCCACGAGTTTACTTTTGATACCGCGCTAATGGGCCATGCAGCAATTGAAGCAACCGGAAATCCATTACCAGACGAAACGCTGGAAAAAGCAAAAAACTGTGACGCCATTCTGTTTGGTGCCGTTGGCCATGCTAAATATGATAATGATCCATCCTTAAAGGTTCGTCCGGAGCAAGGCTTGCTAAAGATTCGAAAAGATCTGGGTTTATATGCCAACCTTCGTCCTATTTTATTATTTGATGAACTGTTGGACGCATCGAGCTTAAAACCAGAAATTCTAAAAGGAACAAATATTTTGTTCTTCCGCGAACTAACAGGAGACGTTTATTTCGGTGAGAAAAAACGCAGCGAAGATAGAAATACGGCTTCCGATCTGATGATCTATCACCGTTACGAAATAGAACGGATCGCCCGTAAAGCTTATGAAGCTGCACGTTTGCGTCGGGATAGATTGTGTTCGGTTGATAAAGCAAATGTGTTGGAATCGTCGAGGTTATGGCGCGAAACAGTTCAGGAAATCGCGAAAGAATATCCGGATGTAGAAACAGAGCACATGTTTATCGATAATGCAGCAATGCAATTGGTTAAAAATCCGAAAAAATTCGATGTGGTTTTAACAGCCAATTTATTTGGTGATATTTTAACAGATGAAGCTTCGCAAATTGCCGGTTCGATGGGTATGCTGGCATCGGCTTCTGTGGGCGACGGAACTGGTTTTTTTGAGCCGATTCATGGATCGGCACATGATATTGCCGGAAAAAATATTGCTAATCCGCTGGCCTCTATCCTATCCGTTGCACTGATGCTGGAGATTGGGTTTGGTTTAAAAGAAGAAGCAAAAAGAGTAACCCAGGCGGTGGAACAGACCTTGAAAAATGGTTATCGCACAGCCGATATTGCCAACACAAAAGACGACGTAACCAAAGTTTTGGGAACTGAACAAATGGGACAAAAAATACTGGAAGAATTGCAGCAACCCGTTACAATATGAAATGGAACGCCGAACTTTACGACCAAAAACACGGTTTCGTATTTAAATACGGAGAGAACTTTTTGCAGGTGTTGGAACCGAAAGCGGGAGAACGCATCTTGGATTTAGGTTGCGGATCAGGCTATTTAACCAATGCTATCCGCGAGGAAGGCACTGAAGTTTTGGGCGTAGATAGTTCAGCAGAAATGATCGCAAAAGCGAAACAGAACTATCCGCAAACAGAATTTGAAGTAGTTGATGCCACTGATTTGGGTTTCGATGCTTCTTTTAATGCCATATTTTCTAACGCGGTTTTGCATTGGGTCAAAGCAAAAGACCAGCCTAAAATGATGGATGCTGTTTTTATGGCACTAAAACCAGGCGGACGGTTTGTTGCAGAAATGGGCGGCAAAGGAAACGTTGGGCTGATGATTTCTACGTTAAGAAAAACTTTAGCCAAATACGGCTATCAGCAACAATCCAAAATGGAATATCTGTTTTTTCCTTCCATCGGAGAATATACTCCGATGCTGGAAAAAGCTGGTTTTAAAGTGATTTATGCTGCGCTTTTTGATCGCGAAACTTTACTGCAGGATCAGGCGGATGGCGTAAAAAAATGGATCACGATGTTTGCTTCCGACTTTTTTATAGGGGTAAAAGAAGCACATCAGCAAGAAATTTTACAAGAACTACCGCAACAGTTAGAACCTTATTACCAGCGGGACGGCGAGTGGTATGCTGATTATAAAAGATTAAGATTTATAGCTTATAAGGAGTAGCAAGTATTGAGTATCAAGTATCAGGATGACAAACATACTGCTGCTTACTTGATACTGAATACTTGCTACTCGATACTAAATTCAAAAACCATGTTACACGATCCTAATCATATTTATATATTCGATACCACTTTGCGCGATGGCGAGCAGGTTCCCGGTTGTCAATTAACAACCTCCGAAAAAATTGAAATAGCCAAAGAACTGGAATTATTAGGCGTGGATGTAATTGAAGCAGGTTTCCCTATTTCGAGTCCGGGCGATTTTCAAAGTGTAGTTGAAATATCCAAAGCGGTAAAAGAACCCATTATCTGCGCTTTAACCCGCGCGAATAAAGGTGATATTGATTCGGCTGTTGCTTCGCTTCAGTATGCAAAAAGGCCGCGCATCCATACCGGGATTGGTGCTTCGGACATGCACATTCAACATAAATTCAACAGCACGCGCGATGAAATTTTAGCACGCGGCGTTGATGCGGTAAAATATGCCAAATCGTTTGTAGAAGATGTAGAGTTTTATGCTGAAGATGCTGGTCGCGCTGATCTGGAATATCTCGCACGCATGATTGAAGCCGTAATTGCTGCCGGTGCAACGGTGGTTAACATTCCGGATACCAACGGTTATTGTTTGCCTAATGAATATGGTGCGCGCATCAAATACCTTAAAGAAAACGTTAAAAATATCGGGCAGGCTATTATTTCTGTCCATTGCCATAATGATTTAGGCTTGGCAACGGCAAATTCTATTTCCGGCGTACAAAATGGTGCGCGCCAGATTGAATGTACCATTAACGGAATTGGCGAACGTGCCGGAAATACTTCCTTGGAAGAAGTTGCGATGATCCTTAAAGTGCATCAAACACTTAATCTGCACTGCAATATCAACAGTAAACATTTTTACCAGTTAAGCAATAAAGTTAGCCGGATGATGAATATGCCGGTGCAGCCAAACAAAGCCATTGTGGGTAAAAATGCTTTTGCGCATAGTTCCGGAATTCACCAGGATGGGTTTTTGAAGCATCGGGAGAACTACGAAATCATCAACCCGGAAGATGTGGGCATTCCTTCCGCAGAAATTGTTTTAACTGCCAGAAGCGGCCGCCATGCTTTAAAACATCATTTGGAAAGATTAGGTTATTTGATAGAAAAAATAAACCTGGATGAAGTTTATCATCGCTTTTTAACGCTTGCCGATCAGAAAAAAGAAATAACCGACAACGATTTATTGTTTTTGATGGGCGATGGCACGGAAGGCAACTACAATGCCAGCAGCATCAAAATGAAATCGTTGAATGTGGTGATGGGCGAAAATACAACGCCGGAAGCAACCGTAATATTAGAAATCAGCAGTAAAGAAAAAAGTGCTACGGCAACCGGAAACGGGCCGGTTAATGCAACCATTAAAGCCATTGAAAGTATCATCGGCAAAAAACCTAATTTAAAAGAATTTAATATCCAGGCTATGCACGGCGGCAGTGATGATATCAGCCGTGTGGATATGATGCTTCTTTTAGATGGCAAAAGCTACGATGGCTATGGCTTTAGTACCGATATTGTACGTGCTTCGGCAAATGCTTATTTAGATGCTGTCAACAAATTTTTATCCTGATGATGTTATTAGAAAAAGAGTTGAAAATTGATTCGGCCGCCGCGCTGGAACGTTTGAAAAGCGTGGTCAAAAGAACACCGCTGGAGTACAACGACCGTTTGTCCGAAAAATACCAATGCGAAATCTACCTCAAAAGAGAAGACTTGCAGATCGTGCGTTCTTATAAGCTTCGGGGAGCTTACAACATGATCAGCCAGTTGAACCAGGAACAGTTGAACCGCGGCGTGGTATGCGCAAGTGCAGGCAATCATGCGCAGGGCGTTGCTTATTCTTGCAACAGATTGGGCACAAAAGGCATTATTTTTATGCCGGAAATCACCCCAAAACAAAAAGTAAATCAAACGAAGATGTTTGGGAACGGACAGGTGGAAATCCTTTTGACCGGGGATAATTTTGATGATTGTTTGCGGGAAGCACTTCTCTACACAGAAAAACGCGGGATGACGTTTGTTCCGCCTTTCGACCATCCCTTAGTTATAGAAGGACAAGGAACCGTTGGCGTAGAAATTTTGCAGGATTTGCCGGATGTGGAAGTGATGATCTTACCGGTTGGCGGCGGCGGTTTAGCAGCTGGGATCGGTTATTACTTCCGGCAAGCCAAACCCGATGTGCTGCTGATTGGGACAGAACCCGAAGGCGCACCCTCTATGTTTGAAGCATTCAGAAACCATCATCCGGTTACTTTAAACAGCATAAATAAATTTGTGGACGGCGCTTCTGTCAAACGTGTCGGTTCGTTAACTTATCAAATGTGCAGCAAAGTGCTGGACGAAATGCTGCTGATCCCCGAAGGAAAAGTTTGCACTACCATTTTAAAATTGTACAATGATGATGCAATTGTTGCCGAACCTGCAGGTGCTTTATCGGTTTCTGCATTGGATTTTTGCAAGGATAAGATCATCGGCAAAAAAGTGGTTTGTGTATTGAGCGGCGGCAATAATGACATTGACCGTTTACAGGAAATTAAAGAGCGGTCACTATTGTACGAAGGGCTGAAGCATTATTTCATCGTCCGTTTTCCGCAACGACCGGGTGCCTTGCGTTTGTTCGCCAATAAAGTTTTGGGGCCGAACGATGACATTACCCGTTTTGAATTTGTGAAGAAAACCGAACGCGAAAGCGGCCCGGCTTTGGTTTGTATCGAGCTGAAAGACAAGGAAGACTATACTTCGCTGATTGGCCGGATGAAGGAACACCGTTTTGATTATAAGGAGATCAATAACGATAACAATCTGTTTGAATATTTTATTTAAGCAAGCTCTTCCTCAAAGGTTAAAAACTTGTTTACTTTAACAGATACCTGATCACCTACGCGAAAATTTCCAACTTGCAGGTTGATCATTTTAAATTTAACTAAACCGTTGTCTAAGATCAGTTCTTCATAAAACCCTTTAAACAAAACCACTTCAATTGTACATAGATTTTCGATACTGTTTTTATCGGTATAAAATCCCTCTGCATAAACCATGACTGTTTTTTTATCGGTAACAATTCCTAACGATGCTGCTTTTATGCCGGTAAAAACAGTACCGTTGGCCAGCAATGTTGCGGTATATAATCTTTTGGGCTGCTGATATAATTGCTGCGGGTTTCCGGTTTCCACAATTTCGCCATCTTTTAAAACCACCAATTCGTCGGCCAGTGATAAAACTTCCTGCGGATCATGCGAAACCAAGATCACGGTCAACCCGGTTTGCTGCACAATCTGCCGTATGTCTTGCTGTAAATTGTCCCTGAAAGAAGCATCCACCTGGTTAAAAGGTTCGTCCAGCAACAACACTTTTGGATTGGAAACCAAAGCACGTGCAATAGAAACCCGCTGACGTTCACCGCCGCTTAGATCGGCAACTCTCCTTTCCTTTAAATCCAGCAAGCGTAATTGCTTTAAAACTTCTGTTGTTTTGTCTGATTTGTATTGAAGATTGGTATTGGGCAGCAGCGAAGCAACATTGTCCCAAACTTTAGCGTAATGGTTGAGGTGATCGGATTGTTGCGTAACCATTTTCATCTGGTCGTGGCCGGGGATTAGTTTTACATCTGGCCCCCAAACTTTTTCTCCCTCAAAAATAACTTCTCCTTCATCCGCAGCAACCAATCCATGAATCAAATTAAGCAAAGTTGATTTCCCGCTGCCGCTGCGCCCAATAATAGCGGTAATTTTTCCTGGTTTAATCTCCAGGGATACTTCTTTTATGCCTGAAAAAATTGCGCCGTTGTAAGATTTGGTTATTTGGTTTATTTGTAAAAAAGGTATGGATACTGTCATGCGGCAAAGATACGTAAAACTGAATTTCGGGTTTATTTTGTATTTTTGAGTATGACAGCTTTATTGACAAAAGATGCTATTTTAAAAAAACTTGTGGCAAACAAAGCACAATTAACTGCATTTGGTGTTCAGGAAATTGGTTTGTTTGGCTCTTACGTTAGCAACCAGGCTACAGCAAAAAGCGATATTGATTTATTGGTTGATATCCGCAAAGACAAAAAAACACTTTCGCAACTATTTAACAATTGTTTATTTTTTAGAAGATTTATTTAATCGGAAGGTAGAGCTGGTTACTAAACAATCATTAAGCAAACATATAGGCCCGCACATTTTAGTAACTGTAGAATATGTATCCATCGCAGATTGAGTTTTTAAAACATTTGAACTTATAAAAGTCAAATTTTTTCTTCCACAACATTCTTTTTAATTTGATTAATAAGCCTAACCATTTCATCTAATTGAAATTTCTTAAAACCTCCTTGTGAAACTATAACCTTGTTACACTTATGGTTTCTCAATACTAATTGCCACCCTGATTTTGCTTGAGATATTTTAGTGTATTTGTAACTACCTGCCGCGGTAGGAATATCAATGGCAATAACCTTTTCGTCTCCCCAGCAATTCATAAAATAATATTGGAATGTTTGCTCTTCGGTAGAAATTACAACTTGGTTTTCAAACTTTGAAAAAACGAAAAGTATAAACCAGATTACTTTTAATAAGCAAAATATCACCAAAGCATTCTTAATCATGCATACTATAAACAAGTTAATTATGGATGGAAAGTATCAAAAATAGAATCTAAATATTAAGCAATGTTGAAGGTGTTTTTCTGGGAATAAAAACGACGGTTTCAGGCATATTTTAGCGTCAATTCACTGGGAAAGATACCAATCAATTTCTAAAACCCAAACGTCAAACCAAAATTCAAACTTTTCAAGCCATTCTGATCCGGACTATTTTCAAACATATTATTGCCGTAATATTTCACAAACAAGCCTAAACTTTTGTATCCGGCACGGGCGTAATAACCGTAACGGAACTGGCTGAAATGGTAATTATCGTAGAACTTCTTTTTGCCGAAATCATCGCTGATCTGTTTTACTTTTCCATTCAGCAAAAATCCAATTTCAGGCCCAATGGTAATATGGAACTTGTTGCCGCGTTTATCATCTTTCGTCCTAAAATCAAATGCTAAAGGAATGCGCAGATAACTGGCCGAAAAACGGTTTTTGCTGTAATTAACATTATCGTTTGCATAAGTTAAAGTAGAAGCATTTTCCTGGATCGTAATATTCTGGCGTAAGCGGATCAGCGTCCAATCAAAACCACCGGCCAGGTAAATTTTAAAGTACGAATTGAAACGGTAACCCATTTGCAAAACATCAAAACCAACATAAGAAGTTTTGCCGCCTTTATAATCCAGGAACTGGTTTTTAGAGGATAAAGTAAAACTGCCGTTATCAATCAAACGGGAAAAACCCAGGTCAAAGCGCGAAAAAGTAAGGCCAAAGTTAAAATGCGATGCTGGTTTTATCACTTTAGGTTTAACCGTATCGGTTGCAGTTTTAGTTTTAAAACTAATCAACAGTTTGTAACCGTGTTTTTTAGTTCGGGAAGTATCTGTTTGCGTGATAGCAGAATCGATTTTTGTTTGTGCGAAAACCGGAACCAGCAAACTGCAAAAAGCTATGTTAATAAGTAAACGTTTCATATATAATTACAATTTTTAAATCATTTTTCTTTCTTCAAGCTGATAATACCCAAATTAATACCGGTAACAATGGATTCGTCGCCATCGTCGCTATCCGTAAATTCAATGAGTTTATCCTGCCTTTTATCCACTTTTGCCATGACCAGATTGACAAGATCGCCCATATTTCTGATGCCTTTTCGCTTGGCGATCCATGTTGGTTTGCTTGTTTTAGCGACTAATACTGATGGTTTCACAGCAATTGCTTCCGGTGTTTCATCTTCCGTCTGCACTTTTAATTTGGTTGCAGCATCAGGCACAACAACTATCTTGGATGTTACAATCTGATCAGTTGTTGGATCAGAATTGTGATCGGTTTTCGTTTTTACCTGAGCCAAAGTTTGAGTTGGATCCTGCTCCAAACTTAGATTGATCATCGGTTTTGAAACTGTCCTTCTGTTGCTTTTCTTAAATGTCTGTGCGTCTTTTATACCCTTATTTTTAGTGGCTAAAAGAAGGGTTTTTTTCTCCGCTAAAATTTCATTTTGATTAATCACAGGTTGCTCCTGCTTCAATTTCAGCTTAACTACTTTTTGAGGAAGCGGTTTCTTTACAAGCTTATCATTTGGGCGTAGCAACAGCAATCCAACCGAAAGCACCATTAACACGCTGGCAGCAATGCGCAATGCGGGAAAAACACTTTTCTTTTTAGGTTTTCCGTTCAGTTGTGCCAATATATTGTTCCAAACGACTGCATCAGGTTCTGTTTCCTGGTTATTTAATTTTGAATGAAACAAATCATCTAATTCTTTATCCGATGTTTTCATACCTAATTCCTTCCGTTTTGTTGACCATTTCTTTTAAAATTGCCCGCGCCCTGGACAATTGCGATTTTGATGCGCCTTCGCTGATCTTTAAAATTTCACCGATTTCTTTGTGCGAATAACCTTCTATGGCATATAAGTTAAAAACCAACCGGTAACCCGGCGACAACGTTTGGATCAATGCCAGCAGATCTTTTGCTTCCAAGTTTGAGGCCGCAGCAGGATTTACAGCTAACTCGGCACCGGGCGCGTCCATTTCCACCAATTGCATTATTTTATGGTGTTTGCGATAATATTCTATCGAACTGTGTACCATGATCCGCCTTACCCAGCCTTCAAAAGCACCTTCTCCCCGATAATCATTTATCTTGCCAAATACTTTTATAAACCCGTTTTGCAGCATATCTTCTGCCTCCATTTTATCTGTTGCATAACGCAGGCAAACACCCAGCATTTTGGCAGCAAAAAGCTTGTACAGCAATTCCTGCGCTTTCCGTTTGCCGCATTGGCATCCTTCAATTAATTCTGTCAGGTTGTGTTCCAAAAGCATCATTTACAAACAAGATGGTTTATGTTTTGATTTGGTTGCACGGCCTATCAACTATTTTTGCAGATGCTGTTTTTATCCGGTAAAATCATATAACAACAAATCCGCACAAACGTTATGGCACTAATCTTTTTAAAGCATATATTCACACAAAGTAAATTTATAAACACCTGGAGCCTTTTTAAATTAATATCAGAAAATTTGCAATACTTCTTTTATGCCTGTAAATTTCTGTTTGTTTAATTATTACAACCACAAACCGCAAGGTTTTTCCAATTTTTATATGATAAAAGAAGCATGCAAAACTTATCAAACTAAATTTAAACAGACCCTTAGCTATTAAACTTAAAATGCCGCATTGGTTAAAAAATATTTTTAAAACACTTGCTGTTTTGGCAGCGCTGTTTCTGGTTGCTATAATTGCGGTTACTGTTTACATCAGCCTGCACAAAAAATCCATCCTGGCAGACCTTACCAAGGAGTTGAACAAAAACCTACACGGCGGGAGTTTGGCTATTGCAAGTATGGAACCTACTTTTTTCAGTGATTTTCCGGGCATTTCCTTGTCGCTGAAAGATGTGGTGCTAAAAGACAGTTTGTGGAAAACACATCATCATACTTTGCTGGAAGCCAGAAATTTTGACATTTCTGTCAATACGTTTGCACTTTTCAGGGGCGCTATTGAGGTTAACAAAATTGGTATCAACCAGGCCAGTGTTTATTTATATACCGATAGCAGCGGCTACACCAACACTTCTGTTTTTAAGAAGCAGGACAAGGCGAAAGCGACAGATAAAAGCGGCCCGTCATCTACAGAAATACGCCGGTTTTCTTTAAATAATGTCAGGTTTGTGCTCGATGATCAAAAAGATCACAAGTTGTTTCATTTTGATGTGGACAATTTAAAAGGTAAAATAGATTATCCAAGTGAAGGCTGGAAGGCTAATCTTCAATTAAAAGTTTTGGCAAAAGATATGGCTTTCAATAGTTTAAACGGAAGTTTTATCCAAAATAAACTCTTGGAAGGAACCATTGCGGGCAATTACAACGCAGCAAACGGCATCATCAACGTAACACCAAATACGCTGAACATTGGCGGTGAACCTTTTATCGTTAGTGCAAAGTTCGACCTGGTCAAACATCCGGGCGATTTTGCAATTAACCTGGAAGACCAAAGTATTTTATGGGGCCACGCTTCTGGATTGTTGGCGCAAAATATTACAAATTCACTCAAAAGATATAACATTAAAGATCCAATTGCGGTAAAAGCTTCCATCGCCGGTAGTTTTAATAATGGCGGAAACCCTTTTATAAATGTAAATTGTATTGTTAAAAACAATACGATAACTGTGCCCGGGCTCACAATAGATAGTTGTAGTTTTCGGGGTGCTTTTACCAATAATTACATCAACGGAAAAGGACAAACGGACGAAAATTCTGCCATCAAAATATACAATTTAACAGGTAATTATGAGCAGGTCCCGTTTCGGGTAGATACCGGCATTATCAGTAATTTAAATAAGCCCATTGCCGCCGGCACCTTTAAATCGGAATTTGGGGTAGCCCGGTTGAACCATTTGTTCGGAGAAACTGTAAAACTTGGAAAAGGCACGGCAAATTTGAATTTAAATTATACTGCGGATATTGTTGATTTTAAATTAGTCAAACCGGTTATCCAAGGTACGGTCAATATCAAGAATGCTGATGTAAATTATATTCCTCGCAAGTTGAATTTCAAAAACACTTTTATTTCAATTAATTTTTCGGGCAATGACCTTTTCCTTAAAAATATCCATTTGCAAAGTGGCAGAAGCAATGTTTACATGGAAGGCACAGTGCGCAATTTTTTGAACTTGTATTATTCGGCACCGGAAAAAATCCTGATCGACTGGCAGATCCGCAGTCCGCAATTGTATCTGGGCGAGTTCCTTGGATTCTTATCTGCAAAAACTACGGCACCTGTCAAAAAGAAAAACAGCAGTAATTTTGCCGACCAGCTTAATACGGTTTTAGAAAAAGGCAAAGCTGATATGCACTTGCATGTTGACAAAGCTTATTACTTTAAGTTTTTGGCTACAGATGTAAATGCTAATCTGCTGCTTTCTGAAGCTGGTATCGAATTAAAAAACATCAGTGCAAAAAGTTCCGGAGGCACAGTTCAATTAAATGGCAGTGTGGCACAAAATGGAAACAACAATCATTTTGCAGTTAATGCAACCGTCAACAATGTAAACATCAGCAACTTCTTCTACTCGTTTGATAATTTTGGGATACAAGATTTCAGTTACAAAAACCTGAAAGGCTTTCTTTTTTTAAAGTCAAGTATCTCCGGTAACATTTCTAATTTAGGCAAACTTGTTCCGAAATCTATCAATGGAAACATAAATTTAAATTTGAAAAACGGTGCCTTGGTTAATTTTGCCCCGATCAAAAACGTTGGAAAATTTGCTTTTCCTTTTCGTGACTTGGATAATATCACCATTGACAACTTGAATGGAAAGTTTGATATCCGCGGCGATAAAATCACCATCAACCCGATGATGATCAATTCCAGTGTACTAAACATGAATGTTGCCGGTGTTTACTCGCTTTCAACAGGGACAAATATTGCATTGGATATTCCGCTCCGCAACCCGAAAAAAGACGAAGGCATTACCAATCAGCAAGAGAAAAAGGAAAGAAGGATGAACGGAATTGTGCTGCACATCCTGGCCAAAGACGGCGATGACGGCAAAATTAAGTTAGGCTGGAACAGGAACCATGATTAGGTTTGAGGTTTGAGGTTTGAGGTTTGAGGTTTGAGGTTTGAGGTTTGAGATTTGAGGTTTGAGATGAATATCGACCTGAAATTTTTGTTTGATAAAAGAAGCATTTTATTGGTTCGCTTCTATCCAAATCAATTTATCTTTTTTACTGATGCTGTTTTTATCGCCTAAAAACTATATTTAGGGATATGAAAAAGTTCGGTTTGGTATCTGGGATTTTACTGCTTGTATTTACTTCCGCCTATTCTCAAAAACTTACTTTATTAAAACCCGACCGGGTTTTTGACGGGCAAAACATGCACGAAAACTGGTGGGTTTTGATAAAAGATAACCATATTGAAGCTGTAGGCGAATCCGGGAATTTTAAAGTTTTGCCCAATGCAGAAGTGCTTGATTTAAAAGGTATGACGCTGATGCCCGGCATGATCGAAGGGCATTCTCATTTATTCCTTCATCCTTATAATGAAACACCTTGGAACGATCAGGTTTTGACTGAAAGCCGGGCCGAACGTACTGCCCGCGCCGTTGACCATGCCAGGGCAACTTTGATGGCAGGTTTTACCACCATTCGGGATTTGGGGACAGAAGGTGCTGGTTATGATGATGTTGGATTGAAATCGGCTATCGAAAAAGGCGTAATTCCGGGTCCGCGGATGCTGGTTGCCACGCGTGCTATTGTGGCCACCGGAAGTTACGGGCCGAAAAGCACGGTTACGGAAGCGATCATTCCGAAAGGTGCCGAAGAAGCCGATGGTTTGGAAGGAATCGCGCATGTGGTGCGTTCGCAAATTGGTTTTGGTGCCGATGTAATTAAGCTTTATGCGGATTATCGTTGGGGGGCAAATGGTGAAGCTGAACCAACTTTTACCGAAGAAGAACTTAAAAAAGCTGTAGAAGTAGCCAGCAGCAGCGGCAGAACAGTTGCTGTACATTCCAGCACAACGGAAGGTTTGCGCCGCGCGATTGCCGCTGGCGTAACTACAATTGAGCATGGCGACGGCGGTACACCAGAATTATTTAAGCTGATGAAAGCAAAAGGCATTGCACTTTGTCCAACTTTAGCCGCCACAGAATCCATAGCGGGCTATCACGGCTGGAAAAAAGGCATCGACCCGGAACCGGAAGGCGTAAAACACAAGCACCAAATCTTTACCGAAGCCTTGAAAGCAGGTGTAACTATTTGCATGGGCGGCGATGTAGGCGTTTTTCCACACGGCGAAAATGCCAAAGAAATGCTGCTAATGGCCGAATATGGTATGAAACCGCTGGATGTTTTACGCTCGTCAACTTTAGTAAACGCTACTGTTTTTAGGCTACAAAATTTGGGGCAGATTAAAGCTGGTTACCTGGCTGATTTGGTTGCGGTGGAAGGAAATCCGGTCAATGAAATTAAGGTGGTAAAAGAAGTACGGATGGTTTGGAAAGATGGGAAACGGGTGAGGTAATAACCTCATTTTAAATAAAAACCTTGCTAAATATTTATGTTTTATCATTATCTTTATTATATGACAGATAATCAATTATATAACGAAATTACCTCTTTGCCTGCTGACTTAAAAAAGGAAGTTTCTGATTTTGTGGCATTTTTGAAATATAAGTCAAAAGCGAAAAACCTGTTAAAAGAAAGACAATTTGGTTATGCCGAAGGCTTTTTTAAAATGACGCCTGATTTTGATGAACCACTTGAAGATTTCAAAGACTACATGTAATGGTTTTTCTTTTGGATACACATACTTTTATCTGGTTTATCAACGGAGACAGATCACTTTCTGAAACAGCTATCAACAATATTAAAAACGTTGATCATATATGTTTCATTAGTATTGCTAGTATTTGGGAGATCGCTATTAAAACAAACCTGAATAAATTATCATTAAAATCTGATTTTGATGAAATAATTGATCTGTTGGATAATAACAAAATCGAAATATTACCTATAACATTTGAGCACATCCAAATACTCAACAGACTCGAATTTCACCATAAAGATCCTTTTGACAGAATTATTATTGCTCAGGGATTATCTGAAAAGTTTATTGTTATTACTAAAGATGAGATTTTTAAAAAGTACCCGGTTGAGGTTCAATGGTAATCAAACCCAATTTGATATAAATTTTCTACTTTATCAACCGGTAATACTTATAAATATTCGGCCGAAATAATCATCATTAAAAATATCTGTAAAAAGGTCAAACCGTAAATCCAATCCACGCCATTTTAAGTACCACAAAAAAACATTGGCAAAAAGAAGTACAGATCTTATTTTCCTATGCCTGTTATTTGATTCACCTTTGTGTGTATATTTATAAAAAATCATACACATGAGAACTAACATAGAAATTGATGATGCTTTAATGGAAAAAGCCTTAAAAGCAGGTAAGGCCAAGACTAAAAAACAGGTGGTAGAAAAAGCACTGGAACTTTATGTTAGAATGCAAAACCAGGAAAAGCTATTGGACTTATGGGGCAAAATTGAAGTAGATGATGAAGCCTACAAGTAAGGATATATTATTAGTAGATACTTCTGTTTGGGTAAATTCTTTCAGAGGTATTTTAACAAAAAATAGTTCTTTTTTGAAAGACCACTTGAATATAATACCTATAGCAATTTGCCCGGTTATTGTTCAGGAGGTTCTTCAGGGAGTTCCGATAGGTAAAGATGTTAAGAAGGTCGAATCCTATTTTGAAACACTAATCCGCTTTAATAATGAACCCTATTCATTGGCAATACAAGCAGCTAAATTGTATCAAACACTCCGTAAAAAAGGAATAACTATCCGTAAACCAAATGATTGCTTGATAGCCATTTACGCAATACACAACAACGCTTTTTTATTACAAGACGACAGAGATTTTGATTTTATAGCTGAAAACAGTGACTTAAAATTAATTTAATTTGTCTTCAACCGGTAATATTTATAAATCTTCACAGCCGACATAATAATCAGTGAAAATACCAGCAATCCAATTACCCCAAAAATCCAGCTCAAAGCATTTTTTAACACGGCCAGAAAAACAATGGCAAAAAGCAATATCGTAGCTACTTCATTCCAGATTCTTAACTGGGTTGAAGTGAATTTGTAAACGCCTTTTCGCATTTGTAGCATCATGTAGCGGCAAATGAAATGATACGCAATCAAACCCAGTACAAAGCCTAACTTTACCTGTAGCCAGCTTTGTTGTAGCCAATCGGGATTGATATAAATCATCGCAATCCCGGCCAGCAAAGTCAAAATCATGGCTGGCGTGGTGATGATATTGAAAAGCTTGCGTTCGATGATTTCAAACTGATCGGAAAGTACCTTTTTTTCTACATCAGGCCGATCCTGCGCTTCGGTATGATAAATAAACAAACGTACCACATAAAAAAGCCCGGCCATCCAGCTGACTACAAAAATGATATGGACGGCTTTTAAATAGAGATACATGGATGCTTCTTTTATGCTTGTTTTTTAAGCATTTTGTCATTTCGACCAAAGGGAGAAATCTTCATTGAGTAATATTAGTGTTTCTCTTTTGCTTTGATGAAGATCCCTCCTATCGTCGGGATGACAAAGCGTCGAGTTAATAAAAAATTAATACCTAAACTCCTTAATAACTTCCACTGCATACTTCACGTTATCAAAAGGGATATCCGGCATAATGCCGTGGCCAAGGTTAAAGATAAAGCCATTTTCGCCGCGCATCCGTTCAAACAAATGATGTATTCGCTCTTTAATCACTTTCTTATCTGCATACAAAATATGCGGATCCAAGTTTCCCTGCACCGCTACTTCTTTTGGCAACCTTTTTTTGATGTCGAGCAAATCTGCATTCCAATCTATTGAAATTACATCCGGTTTGGCTTCTGCCATCAGCGGGGCAAAAACAGAACTTCCTTTACAAAAAGAAATCACCGGAATATTTGTACGGTTTAATTTGCTGATGATTTCAACAATATAACGATGCGAAAACTCGGTATAATCGTCCCAGCTTAAAGCTTGTGCCCAGCTATCAAATATTTGTACAGCATTTACGCCTGCTGCTATCTGCAAGTTCAAATAGTCTGCAGTTACCGTTGCAATTTTAGCCAATAAACGATGTGCCAGTTCCGGCTCGTTGTGCAGCATCAGCTTGGTCAATTTAAAATCTTTCGATGAGCCGCCTTCCACCAAATAACTCATCACCGTAAACGGCGCACCGGCAAAACCAATCAGCGGGATTTTACGATTTAATCTTTGTTGTATTACTTTGATGGCATCTGCAACATATTGCAATTTGTCACTTACTTCGGTTTCTAATTTTTCTATATCTTCTACAGTTCTAACCGGATTGGCAAACCGCGGCCCAATGCCTTGTGTAAAACTCAGGTCGCCGCCCATCGCTTCGGCAGTAACCAAAATATCAGAAAATAAAATAGCGGCATCCACATCCAACAAGTCAACCGGCAGCATGGTTACATCGGCAGCGATTTCCGGCGTTTTGCACATCTCCAGGAAAGAATATTTATTTTTGATTTCCCAATATTGCGGCATAAACCGGCCGGCTTGGCGCATCATCCAAACAGGCGGGCGTTCGGTCGGTTTAGAAAAAGCGGCATCAAGCAGTAAGTTGTTTATCATTAGTTTTTACGTGGTAAAAGAAGCATCAAAAAGTTGTAAGTTGTGGGTTGTAAGTTTTAGGCGGACAAAAGAAGCTTTATGCTAAGCTTTACGTTGTTTGATTTCTTTTTCGAGTTTAACAATCACTTCGCGTATCCGGCTGCTTAAATGGTCTTCCTGCTTTTTGGCGAGGTTAAGATAAGCTTCGGCTTTATCAAAATGATGCTGCCTTAAACTGATATTGGCCACATGCACCAACGCGGCAACATGATCATTAACAGACCGTAAAGGATATTGAACAGCAACTTCATAATGCTTTACGGCCGAATCAAAATCCTGCTTTTGCAATTCGATCCCGCCCATCATGTATTCGTAATAACCGCGCCGTTTTTTGCTTAATAAATCAGGTTTGGCAATTTGGATCAGTAGCATTTCTGTTTTTCCATAATCTTTATCATGAAACTCTTTTGCTGCCAGCACTACTGTTCCTTCTTTAAAATATCCCCACAGTAAAAGCGCAATTGCCAACAAAGCAATCCCGGAGATTTCATAAGCCTGTTCGTAAATACCAAACAGCAAAACCAAGATAAAAACTGCAATAACCAGTTGCCTTGCCCGGTTGGTCAACATTAACTATGATCGGTAAATTTATAACCCACGCCGCGGATAGAATGAAAATAAACCGGGTTTTTAGGGTCAGGTTCAAAGTATTTACGGAAGGTCAGGATGAAATTATCAATGGTCCGGGTGGATGGATAAACATCGTAATTCCAAACTGTTTCCAAAATCTGCTCGCGCGATACCGCATCGTTTCGGCGTTCGATCAGCAATTTCAGCAGCATAGTTTCCTTTTTGGTAAGCGGCGTAACCGTACCATTATCATGGATCAGCTCAAAAGAATTAAAATGGATTGTTTTATCGCCAATTTTGTAACTATTGAATTCTTTCAGTTCATCGCCCTTCAAGCCTCTTTTAACGAGGTTATTTACGCGGAGGATCAATTCCTCCAAATTAAAAGGTTTGGTCAAATAATCATCTGCACCTTTTTTTAAACCGTTTACGCGGTCTTCATTCGTATTTTTTGCTGTTAAGAACATGATCGGCACTTCAGAATTTTCCAGACGGATGGTTTCTGCAACCTGGAAACCATCAATCTCAGGCAGCATCACATCCAAAACGATCAGGTTGAAACGTTCTTCCTTAAAAATCTGCAATGCTTTTTTGCCGTTGGTAGCACTCGAAACTTTGTATCCTTCCAGTTCCAGGTTTAGTTTGATGGCTTCGAGCAGGTGCTCTTCATCTTCTACTAATAGAATTCTTTTTTTGCTCATGTAATAAAGTTTATTAGTTGGTTATGCAAAAACAACTTCAAATATACTGCCTGATGGTTTATTATCGCGAACTTTTATGGTTGCTTCGTGCTTATCCAACACACTCTTCACAATAAACAAACCCAAACCAGTACCTTTTGTATTGCGGGTATCTTCGTTGCCCACGCGGTAAAATTTATCAAAAATGCGTGGTTTTTCTGCATCTGCAATACCGATACCATGATCTGCAACCATCAAACGGATGCTTTGTTCTTTGCGCTGCAGCTTTACTTCTACCACTTCACAAGGGCCGGAATATTTAATTGCGTTTTCCACCAGGTTATTGATCATGGAAGAAAGGGCAAATTTATCGCCTACAATTTCAATGTTTGGATCAACATGGGCAGAAATAATCTGCTGGTTGCAACCGCATTTATTGATCTGCAAACGGCTGACAATGTTTTGCACCAGCTCGGATAAATTGAAGTTTTCTTTAGGAAAAGAGTAAGAACTATTGTCAATCCGGGAAGCAATCAACATATTTTCTACCAGATCGTTCAAACGCTCAACGTCAACCAAACTTTTGCCAATAAAGTTCATCTGCTGCTCCCGGTTCAAATCCCGCTTTTGAATAGTTTGCAAATACAGCTTGATCGAAGCCATCGGCGATTTCAGTTCGTGCGTAACCGACAATAAAAAGTTTTTTTGCTGTTGATGTAACCGCCGTTCTGAGTTGATGGATTTATGCAGAAAATAAGCTCCGACAGAAAAGATCAATACAAAAACCGAAAGCTCGCCCAGGATCATTGCGATGCGGTTTGGCTGCGCGCGAACCAGCAAAACGCTCCACCAGGTCAGTTCGGCCAGGGTATAAAAAACCAGGAAGTAAAAAATAAAAAATGGCTTACGCATCGTTTTCAGTTTTAACAGGTCAATTTTTAGGTGATAAAAGAAGCATGAAGCTACTTATTTTTAAACACAAAATCCAAACTTTCAAATATCATCCGTTTTGCTTTCTCCAAATCAATTTTGGTGTGTGCCGAGGAAACAAACCCAACTTCGTAACCGGAAGGGCCGATGTAAATCCCACGGTTCAGCAATTCGCGATGGAACAGTTTAAATTTTTCCATACTTGCCGGATCAATTTCATCTGCCCTACGGATGTTTTCCTGATCGGTAAAAGCAAACCAAAAGATAGAACCAATCTGAAAAACCCGGAGCTTATAGCTTTTTGCAGAAGCATATCGCTGGATAGATTCTGCAAATTCTGCTGCCTTGGCATTCAAATCCTTATAAAAACCGGACTTGGCCAATTCGCTTAACTGGGCAATCCCGGCAGACATGGCAACCGGGTTTCCGGATAACGTCCCTGCCTGATAAACAGTGCCTTCCGGAGAAATGTTCGACATGATTTCTGCAGAAGAGCCATAAGCGCCAACCGGCAAACCGCCGCCGATGATCTTGCCATACGTGATGATATCCGGCGCAATTTGGTAATAACCGGCAGCACCTTCAAAACCAATACGGAAACCGGAGATCACTTCATCAAAAATGAGCAATGCTTCGTTTACCGTGCAAATTTCGCGGATGTATTGCAGAAACTCTTTTTCCTGTAACAGCAAGCCATTATTGGCTGGAACGGGTTCGATGATGATGGCAGCAATTTGGTCTTTAAATTCTTCGAAAGCTAATTTTAACGCTTCGCGGTCATTTAACGGAACCACAATGGTTTCATCCGCAAAAGATTTTGGTACGCCTGCGGAAGAAGTCTCGCCGAAAGTAACCAGACCGGAACCTGCTTTTACCAGCAAAGAATCCACGTGGCCGTGATAGCAGCCTTCAAATTTCAAAATTTTGTCGCGTTTGGTGTAACCGCGTGCCAAGCGGATGGCCGACATGACCGCTTCTGTCCCCGAACTTACAAAACGGAGTTTCTGCAAATATTTATTATGCTTTAAGATCAGCTCGGCCAGTTCGTTTTCAAAAGCCGTTGGCGCGCCGAAAGACATGCCGTTCTGCATGGTTTCCGTTACTTTTTCGCGGACTTTCGGATGATTATGACCCAAAATCAACGGTCCCCAGGATCCGCAGAAATCGATAAACTGATTGCCGTCTGCATCCCAAATATGGCAGCCGTCTCCTTTTTGAATAAACAAAGGCGTACCGTAAACAGATTTAAAGGCCCGGACCGGCGAGTTTACGCCACCCGGAAAATACGTTTTGGCTTTCTCATACAACTCCGCAGATTTCTCGCGGCTGATGTCTGGCTTACCGGCATGCAGTGCCGCTAATTCTTCTGCTTCGGCAGGTGAAAATCTTTTTTTTATTGAATCAAACATCTTTTTTTCTGTTGTAGGTTTTCTGTTACCGGTGGTGAGTTTTAGGTTATCTGATAGCTGACTGCTGATACCTGACTGCTCACAACCATCCTTTTTCCAGCACTTCTTTAGCGTGATAAGTTAAGATAGCAGTTGCCCCGGCACGGCGGATGCCCAGTAAAACTTCTATGACCGCGCGGCGTTCGTCCAGCCAGCCATTTTGCACCGCTGCTTTGATCATGGCATATTCGCCGCTTACGTTGTATGCTGCAATTGGTAAATCAGAGTGATCATGCAGAAGCTTGATCACATCTAAGTAAGGCAATGCTGGTTTTACCATTAAAAAGTCGGCACCTTCTGCTTCGTCCAAACGGGCTTCAATCAAAGCTTCCCGTTGGTTGGCCGGGTTCATCTGGTAGCTCTTTTTATCGCCATGTTTTGGGGCAGATTTTAAAGCATCGCGGAACGGCCCATAAAAAGCACTGGCATATTTAGCGGCATAAGACATGATGGAAACATGGGTGAATTTGTTATCGTCCAAAACCTGGCGGATATAACCTACCCGGCCGTCCATCATGTCCGAAGGCGCAATGATATCCGCACCGGCATGTGCATGGGCCAACGCCATTTTTCCTAAAACTTCAAGTGTTTCATCATTTAAAATCTCTCCGTTTTCTACAATCCCATCATGCCCGTCGGAACTGTAAGGGTCCATGGCCACATCTGTAAGCACGCAAACTTCCGGGAAATGTTGCTTTACTTCTTTTATCGCCCTTAAATACAAACTGTTCTCCCGGTAGCTTTCGGTGGCGTATTTATCTTTTAAAGATTCTTCGATGTTTGGGAAAAGGTCAAACTCTTTTAAACCCAGCTTTACGCAACTTTCCACTTCGCGCAGCAAATGGTCAATAGAATGCCGGAAGATGCCTGGCATCGAATTGACTTCGGTTTTTTGCGCGTTTCCATCTACAATAAACAATGGAAAGATCAGGTTGGCCGGTTGCAAAACCGTTTCCTGCACCATTTGCCGAATTGTTTCTGATTTCCGGTTTCTTCTTGGTCGTTGGAGCATCTTTAAGGAGCTATGAGGTATCGGCTTTCGGCAATCGGCTCTGAATATCAAGCTGTCACCTTCCGCATATAACCCTTTATTTTATTAATAATTAAATTCTTATAATCGGTTGCCACTAAGCTGATTACTGAAGGCTTACAGCTAAAAGCTCAACCCAAAAAACGCTTCTGCCAAACCAATTTCATCCGGAGAAAAAGGCAATGTGTACTTTACACCAATTTCATCCAGTTTTTTTCCGGTTGATTTACCGATGGCAATTACCTGCTGGCCAACGTCCAGTAAATTATCAGCAAAATAAGCTTCTACATTAGACGGGCTGGTAAAGATCAAAACTTCGGCAGATGACGCTTCTGCATCATCCTCCAAAACCGTTTCATAAACCGGCAGGTCAATCATTTTTGTTGCTGCGGACAACGCCTGGTGAATACTGCGCATCGGGTCTTCGGCTGCCGGAAACAAGATGGTAGTACCATTGGCCAGTTTGGCAAATTCTGCCCCAACATCCGCGCTGTCCACACCTTCGCCTGTATAATCTGCCCGAAACCCTAATGAACGCAAAGCATTTTCGGAACCGCTGCCCATCACGCCGAACTTTACTTTTTTAGGCAATTGTGGTTGCAGGTTGAAAAAATATTCCACACCGTTTTTACTGGTGAAAAATATCCAGTCCACATTTTTCAAAATGTAAGGATCAAGCTTGGTGATGATCGGAACGGTACGGATCAAAGAACGCGCTTCTATTGCTGTCCCGTTTTTTTCTACCGCTTTACGAAAATAACTTTGTGCCGATAAATCCCTCGATATAAAAACTGTAGCCGGAAATTTACGCTCATTGCTGAATTTGGCAACCACCTTTTCCGGCAAACCTTTTGTTGTTGGTGCTTCTGTAAAATAACGGTCGGGCACCTGCTCATCGTCTTTCGCTTTGGAAGTAAAAACCTGGAACTGGCCGTCCTCTTTTCGGCAGTAACAACCTAAAGGCAAATGGCATCCGCCGCCAAATAAGCGCAGCACTTTACGCTCCACCGATAAAGCTTCGGCTACTTCTGGGTGATTGAGGTTTTGCAAAATATCAAAAAGTTCTTTGTCAATTTCACGAATCTGGATTGCCAAAACGCCTTGTGCCGGAGCAGGGATAAATTCCGTCGGCCCGATTTCTTCGACATGAAACTCACTCATGTCCAAACCCAACCGCACAATTCCGGCTTTGGCCAGCATAATGGCGTCGTATTCTTCGTGGCGCAATTTGTTGATCCGTGTGGGTACGTTTCCCCGTAATTCTGCAATTTCCAAATCCGGGCGGACAGCCAGCAACTGCGCTTTGCGGCGGTTGGACGAAGTACCTACCAAAGCACCAAACTTGACAGTAAACTTTTGCTTAAAATCTATACAATCCTTCAGCATCAGTAAATATTCCGATGGGTCTTCCCGTTCAGAAACCGCTGCTATCACCAATCCGGGCGGATTTTCAGTTGGCAAATCTTTGTGAGAGTGCACGGCCAAGTCAATCGTTCCGGCCAGCAGTTCTTCCTCCAATTCTTTAGTGAAAAAACCCTTGCCTTCCAATTTATCAAAGCTGAGGTTTAAAATCCGGTCGCCCTGGGTTTTGATGATTTTAAGCTCTGCCAGAATATTTATTTCGGCCAAACGGTCTTTTACAAAGTTGGCCTGCCACAAAGCCAAATCACTTCCCCGTGTTCCTATGGTAATTTTTCTGTTCAAGGTTTTGCTTTTTGAATATCCTGCAAAGGTAAATTTTTAAGAAAAATTATAAGCGTTTATCTTTAGAAAAGGGGATTTTTTGACGATAAAAGAAGCATTGGCAAATAAAGCAGAAAAATCAGTTGTCGTGGGACATGATTTCTTTGGCCATGATCATCGGCAAACTAATGAATTTTTTTTCCATATAATTCATCATCTTTTCCAGCACCTGGCGCGATTGATCGTCCATCAACTGGATCTCTTCTGCAAAAACACAGTCAACGGCACGCTTGCGTATTTCCTTAATTTTTTCGGGCACTTCGCGCATCGCCAATTCAATACGGCGTTGTTTCAAAACCGGAATAAATTCGGCAATGTTTTGCTCAATGATCTTTTCCGCATAAACCAGTTCCTGATAACGTTCTTGCAAATTACTTTTAGAAAGCTCATTCAAAGTATGCACTTCAATATAATTGATCGGGAAATTTTCAACGACTTCAGCGGCAGTATCATTGGGAACAGCCAGGTCAACTATTATTTTACGGCCCGTTTCGCCGTTAAGTAAAGTTTTATAAATCTCTGTAGTGATAATCGGTTCAACAGAAGAAGTACAGGTAATGACCACATCAAAACCTTGCTGGTAATTGGCCAGATCTGCCAAGTCAAACGCTTTTCCATTTAATTCTGCCGCCAGTTCTTCAGCTTTGGATTTTGTACGGTTAAAAACAGCAAAGTTGGAATACTTGTGTTTTTGCAGGTACTTGGAAATATTTTTGTTGGTTTCGCCGGCACCGATGATCAAAATCCGGGCATTAGGGGTCAAAGCCAGTTCGCGCAATTTGCGGTAGGCCAAAGAAACCACCGAAATCGGGTTGCGGGAAATATTGGTATCGGTATAAACTTCTTTGGCTGCTTTTACCACGCGGTTCATCACCAAACGTAAATAATCACCGGTCAGATTGGCCAAACGGCAGCATTCGTAAGCTTTACGCATTTGAGCCAATATCTCTTTTTCGCCAACCACCAAACTTTCCATGGAGCAGGAAGTGCGCAACAAATGGCTTAAAGCTTCCTTTTCTTCATAAATAGAAGCACCGGAAATAAAAGTTTCGAGAAAATGAGAACAAAGCCCAATGTTCATAAAACTGATAAATTCCCGGGTAAAATCTTTGTCAACGACCTGCGAAGTCGCCATAACAAATTCTACCCGGTTGCAGGTAGCCAAATAAAAAATTTCGGGAATTTGAAAGCGGACCTTAGCTTCTTGCAATTTAATGGTCAAATCTTCCTGACAGATCACCAGTTTCCCCAGTTCTTTCAGTTCGATTTGTTTGTGTGTAAAGGCAATAACTTTTAAATACTTCAAGGCCGTTTATCTATGAGGTTGACAAAAGTAATCACCACGGGTAGTTGCTGTGTCAGCACTTTGTCAAACACTTTTAATTTAGAATGCGTTTAAATTATAGCGGAAAATTATCTTTACAATCCATTGATCCCATTTCTAACAGAAAACACTAAGCTTGCTTATGCCAACCCTGAAAAAAACCAGTCTGATCCTGTTAATTGCCTTGTACCTGGTGGCCGGCAGCAACCATTTTGTGCATCCCACGGGTTATTGGAAGCTGATCCCGCCATATCTTCCATTTCCAAAAATATTAAATTTATTAGCAGGCTTTTTTGAAATCTTTTTTGGGTCGATGCTGATTTTTAAACCCAGCCGAAAATATGCCGTTTACGGAATTATTTTAATGCTGATTGCTTTTATTCCGGCACATGTTTACATGATCCAAATTGCACCTTTTATGCTGGGGAAATTAACGGTGACCAAAACCGGTGCCTGGATTCGGTTACCTTTGCAAGCGGTTTTAATTTTGTGGGCGTACTGGCACCGGAAAGATTGATTTTAAATCAGATTTTAGGTTGATAAAAGAAGCATGGTTTGCGCTGTCATTTCGACTAAAAGGAGAAATCTTCTTCGAATTAATTTCTTTTGTCCGTTCTTTTTTCTTGATAAAAAAGAACCAAAAAATCAAGAATGCCGGATCGCCTCCGGGCGGCATTCAGCCCGCCGCGCCTGGGTCTATACCTTTCTGTTCGTAACCGTTCTGGCTTTTATAGTATAACAAAATGAAAATGAACACCAAATTTTACCTGATAAAAGAAGCATCAACATGAACGAATACATCAAACAAGAAACCTTTTTAATTCCCGGCGCTTCCGGTCGTAACATGTTGGCCGATCTTACTTTTGATGTCCGCAATCGGGAAGCACCTTTAGTTGTTTTTGCACATGGATTTAAAGGGTTTAAAGATTGGGGGACGCATAATTTAGTGGCGCGATACTTTGCAGAACAGGGTTTCCGCTTTTTAAAATTCAACTTCTCCCACAACGGAACCACGCCAGAACATCCGTTGGATTTTGTTGACCTGGAAGCTTTCAGCGACAATACTTTTTCCATCGAACTGGAAGATTTAAAACTGGTGATCGATTTCGCTACAAACGGTGCCAATTTTTTACCGGTAAAAACAGTATCGCTGATCGGGCACAGCATGGGCGGCGGCATCAGCATAATCAAAACTGCTGAAGATGAGCGCGTTGCCAAACTCATTACCTGGGCTTCCGTGGCTGATTTTCATAATTTGTGGCCGAAAGAAGCGGAAGCACAATGGAGATTAAGCGGCAAGCAATACTTCTTGAATTCGCGTACCAACCAGCAGTTGCCGGTCAAAGTTACTTTGCTGGATGATCTCGACCAAAACCCAAAACGCTTAAATATTTTTTTAGCTGCCGCCGAAATTAAACAACCCTGGTTAATTGTTCATGGCGATGCTGATCCAACGGTAAACATCAGCCATGCCTTGCAACTGAACCGGAAACAGCCAAAATCTGACTTGGTGGTTGCACCCGGAGCCAACCATACTTTCAATTCCAATCATCCATACTTGGATGCAAGTTTGTCTGCAAGTTTGGAACAAGTTTGCGAGGTATGTATTGGGTTTTTGAAGGAAGATGCTTCTTTTAACGGATAAATTTAAGTAAATTCCATTTTAAGATAACTGAAATAATATTTTAAGCTGATCATTTAGTTCTGCTATTTTATCTAAAGTTAATCTTCCTAAAATACCTTTTACTAATTCCTTATCTAAAGTTGCAATTTTACTTGTTCTCAACAATGATTGCTTTTTAATACCATTGATTTCATCTGGAAAAAGCATAACATCCGTTTTTTCCAACCATCCAAGTTGTGTAGTTATAAAACAAACGGTAAGATCAAAGTTACTTTCAATAAGTACGACAGCCGGTCTTAACTTGCTGCCACTTAAATTGGTATATGGAAAAGTAATCAGTACAATATCGCCTTTAGCCATTGTAGGGTTCTTTTAAATCTGCTTCTGTATAAAGGTCTTCTTCATCGTTTAGAAAATCAAAAGCATTGCTATTGGCACTTAACTGTTGGATGCCTTTAGTAAAAATATGTTCTTCGTAACGTCTGGCTGTAAATTCAGCAAAATCAGAAATCTCAATTGCTTTTTCTTCAGGAAGCTGGTTGATTACCTGGATTGTTCGTTCTATAATTGTTTGTTTGGTCATGAGTTTAATAATTTATTTTATACTCAAATCTTTATTATTCCTTGTAAGTTTCGCCATTCCGGTTCTGCTTAAATTACATTCCTTTCTAACGATTCTCAAATTAGCTTTTTCTTTATGATACTCTCGAAATTCTACTATTAAATTCTCGTTTTTAAACAGTAAAAGATTATTGTCGTTTACCAAATATTCTATCTCATCTAAGTCAATTTTATTTACTTCTTTAAATCTGTCAACAATTATAGAAAAGGTATTTGGTTGTCTGTGATCAACTGCTAAATCTTCCCATTTTGATAATTCATTTGTCTCTTGACATTTCACAAACCCTTTCGTAGAATTCTCATCAAAATATCTTTGCTTAACAGCTCTCATATCATCCTGAATTGCATTTCTACAAGCAGTATTAAATAAATTTCCTACATCATATGCAGGTCTATTAATAATCATAATGTAGGAAATAAGCTGACTGCTTAAATCATTATAAACAAGTTCAAAACATCTAGTATCATATTGAACCTTTGCAATTCTAATATCTTCTATTATTAAATCTTCCTCTGTTTCATTTTCTTGAATTATAGCTTCAGCAAGTTCCTCTAAGATTTCTATTTCTTTGTTTTCAATTGCATAATCATAATCTAACAAAGCAATTAAATCATCATAGTGTTCATCATTTAAAGATTGACCAAATTTATATGAATTTAAAATACTTTTATAATGCGCTAAAGCATCTTTTTTAAACTTATAAGTTTTTTCACCAATTTTTATAGGAGCTTTCATTTGCTATTAACGTAAAAAGAGTTGTGTTTGAATCTTATAACACAACTCTCAAATATGCAAAAAAATCAGCAAGATTTATTCTGATTAGCTCTATATCACATCCTTCAAATGCTTATAATTAGCCTTAACCGTATCTAAAACTTCATCCATTTTGCCGTTTAAAATGAGTTTGCTCATGGATAAAGCCATGCCTTTTACTTGTGCAAATTCTACTTTTGGCGGCATGGCCAAAGCGTTCGGGTCGGTCATTACATTTACCAAAACAGGCCCTTCTGTGGCAAATGCCTGCTGAATAGCTTGTTCCAGATTTTCAGGATCGTTTACCGTAATTCCTTTCATTCCGAAAGCAGCGGCAACGGCGGCAAAATCAGGGTTGGCCATATCGGTTTGCCAATCGGGCAGGCCGGCCACTTCCATTTCCAGCTTCACCATACCTAATGATCTGTTGTTGAAAACGATTAGCTTGATCGGTAATTTATACTGGACAATCGTAGCCAGATCACCCAAAAGCATTGATAATCCACCATCACCACAAAAAGCAATGACTTGCCTTTGCGGAAAAGCCAGTGCTGCACCAATAGCTTGCGGCATCGCATTGGCCATCGAGCCGTGGTTAAAAGAACCGATCATGCTTCTTTTACCGGTAGATTTTATGTATCGCGCGCCCCAAACACAACACATGCCGGTATCCATCGTAAAAATGGCATCCTGATCGGCCAGTTTATCTACGGTTGCCGCTACAAATTCCGGGTGGATCGCGTCTTTTTCGCCCCGGTCATCTACATAAGTCTGCATTTTCTCTTTCACTTTGCCGTAAAATTCCAACTGTGCTTTTAAAAAGCTGTCATCAGTTTTAGGGGTTAAAAGAGGCATCAATGCTTGTAAAGTGTATTTAATCCCTCCGCATAAACCCATGGTTAATTTGGCGCGGCGGCCCAAACGTTCTGGTTTCAAGTCGATTTGCACGATCTTGTTTTTGGTTGGCATAAAGTTGACGTAAGGAAAATCTGTGCCTAAAAGAATCACCAGGTCAGATTCGTGCATGCTGTGGTAAGCAGAAGGCAGGCCGAGCAAACCCGTCATGCCTACTTCGTAAGGGTTATCATGCTGGATGGCCATTTTCCCACGGAAAGAATAACCAACTGTTGCTTTGATTTTTCCGGCCATTTCCACCACTTCATCATGCGCTTCTGCTACACCGATACCGCAAAAAATGGTGATCTTATGATGTGAGTTGATCAAGTCCGCCAGTTCCTGCAACTCCTTGTCAGACGGGCGGGTTACAGGTTCAGGCCGGTAAAAGTGCATAGCAGTTTCGCTTTCTTCAGCATCTTTCCCGGTCAAATCGCCCGGCAAACCAATTACCGAAACGCCTTTTCTATTAAGTGCATATTGAACGCCGGCCTGCAACATGCGCGGCAACTGCATTGGCGTAACGGCAACTTGGTTGTAATGGCTGCAATCGTCAAATAATTTTATCGTGTTGGTTTCTTGGAAATATTCTGTTCCGTATTCCTGCGACATGATGGTGGAAGCAATGGCAATTACCGGTGCAGCAGAACGGTGCGCATCGTACAAACCGTTAATTAAATGCACATGGCCTGGTCCGCTGCTGCCCGCGCAACAAGCCAGTTCACTAGTTAGTTGGGCTTCTGCGCCTGCTGCGTAAGCGCCAACTTCTTCATGGCGGACGTGGATCCACTGGATTTTACCGTTGGTGCGCACCGCATTGTTCACGTTGTTTAAACTGTCGCCGGTAACGGCATATATTCTTTTGACACCGGCTTCGGCCAGCATTGCTACCAATTGGTCTGCTACTGTTTTTGACATGGTAATTTTTGGGTTAGTGGGAATTGAATGATCTGCTTTAAGCTAAACTGCAATTGGCAGGCGTAGTTTTAAAAATATTGTTATCTGCGGACCATGCTGCAACAGACAGATATGCGAGCGGCCGCGTGAGGGATAGCAGCGGAAAGCCCGCAGCGCAGCGAGGACTTGCAGCGGATAGCCCGGCCCGCAGGGGCACGCCCAAAAAAGTTGGGATAAGTTATGAAGTATTTTCTATTTTTGAACAACACTAATTTTTGTATGGTAAAAGAAGCATTGGTTACTTTAATTTTAATGTTATTTTTGATTGATAAATAACCTGCAATGCAACTAAGCGACCTCGACTTTGACAAAACTTACACCTACGCCGATTACCTGACTTGGACTTTTGATGACCGGCTGGAGATTTTAAAAGGTAAATTGTTTAAGATGACACCTGCGCCAAGCAGGATACATCAAGAAGTAACAATAATTATAGCGCGGGAGCTTTCTCAGTTTTTAAAAGGCAACCCGTGCCGGATTTATACTGCGCCTTTTGATGTAAGGCTTTCCCGAAAAAATGCTGCTGATGAAGCTGTTACAACCGTTTTTCAACCTGATATTTGTGTGATTTGTGACCTATCAAAATTAGATGACCGAGGCTGTGTAGGCGCGCCGGATATTGTGGTAGAAATCCTCTCTTCAGGAAACAACAAAAAAGAATTGCGCAACAAATATGAGATTTATGAGGAAGCCGGTGTACAGGAATACTGGATTTTTTGGCCGGAATCGCAAACGTTTTTGAAATATACGCTGGATGAAACCGGTAAATATATTCCTTCTAAAGTTTTGACTTCGGGCGATGAAGTTATCACGCCAGTTTTGCCGGGTTTTGTGTTGGATTTAGAGGAGGTTTTTGAGGAAGCATCATTGTAAAATATCAAAATGGAAGATCAGCCAATAGTTCGTTTAAACTTTACCTGCAACCGCAATTGGGAAGATATGACAGCCGTAAATGGCGGCCGCTTTTGCAACGATTGCCAGAAAAAAGTTATTGATTTTACTAACAAAACGAATGATGAAATTGCAGCTTATTTAATGAGCAGTACAACTAAAGTTTGCGGTAGGTTTGCAGAATCTCAATTAGCTCCTGCATTGATAAAGCCTTTATGGAAGCAATGGCTTTCGGCGGCCGCTATGTTTATCGCTGTTTTTACGGGGATAAAAGAAGCATCGGCACAAACGAATAACTTACATGACAGTATAAAAAGCGTACCATCAAAGCCGGGAACTACCGCTTCACTTGGCGGAGAAATTGTATTGGTACGTAATAATTTTACCGCGCTATCCAAACCAATACAAAAAGTTTATGCTTTTAATGAGGTGGATGCCATTCCATCTTTTCCAGCAGGGGAAAAGGCTTTTGCAGCTTATATCAGAAAAAATGTGCCGTCGGCTGCAAACGCAGATGCTAACGGTATTGCTTCTTTTGTGGTTGATAAATATGGAAATATCATTAACATAACTATTATGAAAAGTGCAAACACTACTACAGATGCAGAAGCAATCAAAGCATTTCAAAACAGTCCAAAATGGAAGCCCGGCACTAAAAATGGAGAAGCTGTTGCAGTTAGATTAATATTACCCTTTAGTTTTACCAAAAAAATTATGGAGAAGTATAAAAACTAATCCACCTCCGGCTCAATCCAATTCCCATCCATTTTAATAATCCCAATCAATTCATCCAAAGCCAAAGCCGAAGAAACGTTTTTCTTCACCACTTCTTTGCCGCGGTAAAGCGTAATTTTATCCGGGCCTGCACCAACGTAACCATAATCGGCATCGGCCATTTCGCCGGGCCCATTTACAATGCAGCCCATAATCCCGATTTTTAACCCTTTGAGGTGAGACGTTCGGCTGCGGATCATTTGCGTGGTGATTTGCAGATCAAACAGCGTCCGGCCGCAGCTTGGGCAGGAAATATATTCGGTTTTGGAAATCCGCGAACGCGTAGCCTGCAAAATACCAAAAGCGGTAGAAGTAATTGTTTTGGAAGGAATTTCCGGCGCATCAATCCAAATGCCATCCCCAAAACCATCCACTAACAAAGCACCCAAATCAGTGGCGGCGTAGAGCTGTAATTCAGTTGTCTGTTGTGAGTTGTCTGTTGTGAGTTCTGGGTGAACAGTTGCAGGTTGGAAGTTGCGGGTTTCCAGTTCTGGGTTTTGATTTTGTGCTGATTGCTGAATGCTGATTGCTGATTGCTCTTCTTTAGAAACCGACAACTCACCACTGGCAACTGGCAACCCAAAACAATATCTCCTCTTCACAATCACCGGCACTTCGATACCATTTTTTTGCAGGTAAAAGAAGCATTCGCGCTGATCGGCCATACCGTGTGCAACTTCGGTTTCCAGCACAAAAATTAAGGTTGCATCAAATGTTAGCTGTTTAAACGCTTCTGTTTCCAGATCACTATTTTTGATTTTGACTAAATTTAATGCTTCATCTTTTTCTGCAGAAGCATTGTATTCCTCCAAACCAAAAACCGGATGACAGTTCTTTTTATCGCTTAAAAATTGCCAGGTTTTGTAATTGTACAACTGTTTTAAATTTCCGGGAAAAGCAAAAGAAGGCAGCTCATCAGCCAGATACACAAAATCTACCGACTGATCGGCCATGTTGTATTTATCCAAAAATGGCGAATACAAATAACCGGCATCGGCCAAAATTGCCGGGTTTTTTAAATTTTTTGCCGAAAGGTCAAGCACCACGCGCGGCACCATGTGGCCGCCGATGAAAGCGTTGGCTTCGTAGGTTTCGCGGCGTTGATATTCGTTGAGCCTCACCCCAAACCCCTCTCCAAAAGAGAGGGGCTTAAGAACCATGGATGCAGCTACTCCCTCTCCCCTGGAGAGGGCTGGGGTGAGGCTCCTCTTCGCATATCTTTCCACCAACGCAATCGCAACCGGTGCTTCCGCTTCCGGTTCTTCGGTGAGGGAAACGCGGACAGTATCGCCTAAACCATCTTCCAGCAACGTACCAATACCAACTGCAGATTTGATGCGGCCGTCTTCGCCATCGCCAGCTTCGGTTACGCCCAGATGCAACGGATAATTCATATTTTCGGCCACCATCGTTTCTACCAGCATCCGATAAGCCTGCACCATCACTTGCGGGTTGCTGGATTTCATGGAGATCACCAAATTATAATAATTCAGGCTTTCGCACATGCGGATGAATTCCATGGCCGATTCTACCATGCCTTGCGGCGTGTCGCCGTACTGGCTCATGATACGGTCAGAAAGCGAACCATGATTGGTGCCGATGCGCATGGCCGTTCCGTATTCTTTGCAGATATTTACCAACGGCGTAAACTTCCGGTAGATGCGTTCCAGCTCGTTCTGGTACTCGGTTGTGGTGTAAACAAGTTCATCGAAGCGTTTTTTATCGGCATAATTTCCTGGGTTGATGCGTACTTTTTCTACGATCCGCGCCGCAACTTCTGCTGCATTTGGGGTAAAGTGAATATCGGCCACTAAAGGAACATGATAACCTTTTTGCCTTAACTGCTTTTTAATCTCTGCCAGGTTTTGCGCTTCTTTTACGCTTGGCGCGGTAATGCGCACATATTCGCAACCTGCTTCTACCATCCGAATGGACTGTGCAACGGTTCCTGCGGTGTCCATCGTATCGGTTGTGGTCATGCTTTGGATGCGGATTGGGTTGGTTCCGCCCATCGGCACATCGCCAATCGTTACTTCACGCGTCAGCCAGCGGGAATAGGTGTTCAAGGAATTACAATAGCGGCCCGGAAGCGCTTTAATGGTTTCAGCGTTCATGCTTTATAATAAAATACTACAAAAGTAATCATTCCAACAGCAACGCAGTTTTTTTAGTGGTAAAAGAAGTATGAACTATTTTTGTTGAGGTTATCCAAACAAAAAAATTAAATTTGAAATATGGAAACACAGTTTATTGTTAACGATAAAGGACAGCAGTTGTGCTTTCTATAAAAGATTACGAAAACTTACTGCACCAACATCATCTGAATCTTGAGTTAACGGATGAATATAAATTGATGATTGATGGAATGATTGAACAGGAAAAAAACGGACAGGTAGAATATAAATCGTTTCAAGAGATTAAAAGCAGGTTTTTGAACGTTAAAAAATAACTAATTTGAGGCATATCTGTAATTTGCAAACATCTCCTCCAAATTCTTATTCCCTAATTGGGCATAAATATTCAACAAATCAATTTCCAAATCATCATTCCAAAAGATAGCCGGTTTGTTGTACTTTACCTGATTAAAAAATTGTTCATCTTTTAACACTGTAAAAACCCCTTTTTGCACCAAAGCTTCTAAATTGATAACACCCGTTACTCCATCTTCAAAAGAAACTTGTAATTTATATGGAGGCAGAAGAATGACGCTAATAACTTTCATACAATAAACACCCACACATTTTCTGCCGATAAAAGAAGCATTGTTACAAACCCCATCCTTTACTTCTGTATCATGAACTGAAAAGTTGTCCCTTCGTTTAAAACGGATTCCACCTCAATTTCTCCGCCCAAACTGCCCACCAAGTTTTTTACAGTAGATAAACCAATTCCGGATCCGGTTTTGTTGTAGCGGTCTTTACTGTTTAGTGTTACCATCGGCTCAAATATCTTGTTGAAGTTTTTTGCCTCGATGCCAATGCCGTTGTCACTGATCCTGAACTGATAAAAACCGAGCTTTTCTTCAAACTCTATACGGATCAACCCTTCCGGCTTATCATTATACCGGACAGCATTGTTCAGCAGGTTGACCAGGATCTGCTCCAACGCAATGGCAGAAGTTTTGATGTACAGCAGCTTTTGAGGCGTCTCAATGCGGAAAGATTCTGGAATGTCCACCAATTTCAACACTTCCTCAATAAGTTGGTTCACACAAACCTCATCCTTTTTTTGCGACAGGGTTTTATAGGATTTGGAATATTCCAGCATCTGGTTCAAAAAATCCAGCAGCCGGTTGGCAGAACTGTTGATAATATCCAGCATACGGTTCCCCTTTTCATCCAGGTTAGCCTGATATTTTGATTTCAGCAGTTGTCCCGTCAGCATGATGCTGGTCAATGGGCTTTTGATATCATGTGATGCCATCAATGCAAAACGTTCCAGGTATTGGTTGGATTTTTTAAGTTCTAACGTAAGTATGTTCAGTTCTTTTACTTTTCGGCGCAGCTCCAGTTGTGCCATCACTTGGTTGGCAAGTGCTTTTAAAGCAATAAGCTGGCTTTCTGCTAATTCTTTAGGTTGGTTATCAATAACACATAAAGTGCCCAAAGCGTGGCCTTCCTCGTTCACTAAAGGAACGCCTGTATAAAAAACTACCCGCGGATGGCCGGTAGTTAACGGGTTATGCATAAAGCGTTCGTCTTTGGTAGCATCCGGAACAACCAATATTTCACTCGGATTTAAAATAGCGTGTGCACAAAAGGCATATTCCCTGGGTGTTTCCGTCGTTTCAAGCCCATGCCGGGATTTAAACCATTGCCGGCCTGCATCCACAAAACTGATCAATGAAATAGGCGTATTGCAGATTTCTGAAGCCAGCCGGGTAATATCATCAAAGTCTTTTTGGGCCAAACTGTCCAGAATTTCATAAGAATCAAGCGATTTTAAACGGCTTTCTTCATCTTCTGTTAAGTCTGCTACAATCATGAATAATAATTTAAAAAAACTTTTGCAACAAGGTTTTGTGCCGAACCAAAGCTAAAATTTTTTGCAACAATATTAAATGAAATCTGCATAGACGGCCTACTTTATTTTTACCCGGTAAAAGCAGCATTAAAAACGATAGAAGCATTACGCACCCATCGCATACAACACAATGTTCACCCCGAACTTGGTATTGTCTTCTGCCAGAAAACGTTTGTTCCTGAAATCATAATCCCATTCGCAGCCATAATCTTTATTACTGTATAAAACGGCAATCCGTCCGTTAATTTCAATTGCTTTCAGGTAATCATGGACAAGGTCATCACCCCAGCCGTTCAACTCAAAAGCCGTATTTGGCGGCCCTTTTTCAAATTTAAAAAAAGAAGAATAAATGGGATGGTTTGACGGGATTTTTTTTAAAGCATGTACGCCAAACAAGGCCGACATTTGCGCTTCAAAAGAACGCGCAAAAAGCCCGTCGATATCATGGTTGCAATCATCGGCAAAAACGAAACCGCCGTTTTGCACATATTGCTTAAAGTTGCTGCGCTCCTGCGCGTTGAACTGCACCAATTTATGCCCGCTGAGGTAACAGAAAGGAGAAGCAAATATTTCGTTGCTGCTGAGGTCAATTATTTTTTCTTCTGTGTTGATGGGGATTGTAGTATATTCAATTAGCGAGTTAAGGATGTTGGACGGCATCCGCTGGTCGGTGTCCCAATCGCCGGAAACATATCGTAAACGGGTAAAAGTAAATTTGGCCGCATTCATCTCCCTAAATTATTGTAAATATTGGCCAATGCTTCTTTTATGGGCATAAATCCTGTAAAGTTTATGCTACTGTTGAATACTTTTATAATTTCTGACATTTTATTTCTACTTTTCTCAAATAACAAATCCAGTTTTGCTCATTATAATTCTAAAACGTTTTGGAGACCACAGAAAGTACCCTAAAAAACCTGCTCGTTCAACTTTCATCGCTTAAAAAAGAAATACAAAAAGTAATTATCGGGCAAGACCAAGTTTTGGATGAAATTTTGGTTGCCCTGCTCGCCGGCGGCCATTGTTTGTTGGAAGGCGTGCCCGGACTGGCTAAAACGCTGATGGTGCGTACCTTGTCCCAGGCTCTACATTTATCGTTCCGCCGCATCCAGTTTACGCCGGATTTGATGCCGACGGATATTGTTGGGACTGAGATTTTGGAGGAAGACCATGTTACCGGAAAGCGTTTTTTCAAGTTTAACAAAGGCCCGCTTTTTGCCAATATTGTTTTGGCAGATGAAATCAACCGCACACCACCTAAAACACAAGCAGCTTTGCTGGAAGCCATGCAGGAATTTGAGGTGACTTACGGCGGGCAAACTTATCCTTTAGACCGTCCTTTCTTTATCCTCGCCACACAAAACCCGATTGAACAAGCCGGGACCTATCCGCTGCCGGAAGCGCAATTAGACCGTTTTTTATTATATATAAAAATTGGTTATCCAACCGCGCAGGAAGAATTTGGCGTTTTAAACAGCACGACCGGCAGTAAAAAAACAACGGTAAACCCGATTTTGGGCGGAGAAGAAATCAGGCAATTGCAAGGCTTAGTGCGCGATGTCAGCATCAGTGATGACCTGGTGCATTACGTCAGCAGCCTGATCCGTGCAACGCGCCCGGATACTACAACTGTTCCATTTGTAAAAGAATGGGTGCGCTGGGGCACTGGACCGCGTGCCGGGCAGGCCTTGATTTTAACCGCAAAAGCACGGGCTTTATTTAAAGGAAGGTATGCGGTTTTGATGGAAGACATCCACAACATGGCTTACCCGGTTTTACGCCACCGAATTTTGATGAATTTTAAAGCGGATGCGGAAAACGTGAACTCTGACAAAGTAACGGAAGAGCTGATTAAAGCAATAGAACGGCCAAAGGTAATGGCTTAACAACACTGTTTTTATAGGTACAAAAAAGTTAGATTTGTTATAAATCCTAAAAACGAAAATTATGTCTGAAACAGAACAATTAAAACTGAATATCATACAGTCTTTAGATCAGGCTGATGAAAAAGTACTTCGGATGGTTCAATCCATTTTACAAATTGAGCAGGAATATGATTTTTGGGATGACTTGCCTGAAGAAGTAAAAAACGATGTAGAAGAAGCATTGATAGAATCAGAAAAAGGGTTAGGAAAATCCCACGAAGAAGTAATGAAAAAATATCTTTAATGGAATATAGGATTGCCTGGCTTCCTCGGGCAGAGAAACGCTTTGATGAAATCATCAACTATATAAAAGCAAATTGGTCAGAGAATAATGCCAAAAATTTTGTGCAATATACCAATCAAACGATCAACCTGATTTTACTAAACCCTTTGTTATTTCAAGAATCAAGCAAAAAAGGTATCCGGGAAGCATTAATTACCAAGCATAATTTACTGATTTACAAGGTTAAAAAAGACGAAATTCAACTTTTAACATTTTTCGATAACAGACAAAATCCGAAAAAGAAATTCCGCTTATAATTCTAAGTAACAATGTCTTCGCTCCTCGATCCAAAAATTGTGATGTCTATCAAAAACCTGCAACTGGCTGCCAAAACAGTGGTTGACGGTTTTATGAGCGGCGTTAACAAAAGTACGATCAAAGGGCCGGGAATGGAATTTAGTCAGTACCGAAGCTACCAGCCCGGAGATGATTTGCGTTCTTTGGATTGGAAAATGTTTGCCCGTTCCGATCGTTATTACATCCGGGAATCGGAAGTGGAAACCAGTATTGCTGTCCGGTTCCTGGTTGATGCCAGCGCTTCCATGAACCATGAAGATGCCGGTTTTAAAAAGAGTACTTACGCTGCTTATCTAACTGCTTCGCTGGCTTATCTTGCCAATTTGCAAGGTGATGCAACAGGTTTGTTTGTGTTGCAAAACGGCGGCTTGTTTTCCTTGGTGCCAAGGCAAAGCTTGCAGCATTTAAACCGCTTGTTTTATCAGTTGGAAAACCTAAACCCGGCAGGAAAACTGACAGAACCGGTGGCTTACAAAGAAATCTTCGCCGGAACAGGCAAAAGGGAACTCTTGGTTTTCATCACCGATTTTTATGAAGAAGACAACGAGATTTTGCAATTATTGGATAAACTTTCTACCTTAAAACATGAGATCATCGTTTTTCAACTGATCGGAAAAAACGAACTGGAACTGGATTTTGCAGGTTATTCCACTTTAGAAGATTTGGAAACCGGACAAACGATACAAATCAATGCTGCGCAAGCGCGTAAAGTTTACAAACAAAAATTAGACGAACGCCTGGCTTACATCAAAACGCAATTATTGGACCGGCAAATTTTTTACCGTTTGATCAGCATGGATCAACCGCTGGATTTGGCTTTGCGCGATTTTTTAAACCAACGGATGAAAGGGTTTTGAGGAGAAAAAGTAAAAGCTATTGGCAAAAAAATTTAACATAACGCAAAAAAAACATGGCTATCTCTGATAAAACAAGAAAATTTTTGTGGGCTAAATCTGGAAATAGGTGTGCAATATGTAAAACGGAACTTATTACAAGCAATCAGAGCAATAGCGAGTTTAACCTCGGAGAAGAATGCCATATTATCAGCTCAAAACCAAATGGACCACGACATATTGCAATTTTAGATGAATATGACAATTTTGAAAATCTTATTTTATTGTGTAAAAATCATCATAAAGAAGTAGATGAACTAACTGATACTTATACTGAAGAACTTCTTAGATATATTAAAACCAGTCACGAGAATTGGGTAAAAAATACTATTAAGAATGCTATAGATAATCAAGAAGATAATGAAAGACCGAAGTTCCTGGCAAGAATTACTTCTGGGAAGGAATTATTTAATATTATCAATGAAATTTATGGATACAAAACAGACTACGATGAAGTTAAAGATGAAGAAGAAGCAAACTTCATTGGGAGTTTTATCCAAACACTCGTTGATTATGGAGATATAAGTGGCATGGTTGAACCATTAGACAAGGTAAAAATTGGTTATGAATTACAAAAACTAATTAACGAACTGGAAGAAAGAGGATATTTCATTTTTGGTGAGAGGTTTGGAACCTATGTTTCCTGAAAAACCTAAAAGTGAGAAGTGGGCAGTTGCGACAATAATTATAAGGAAGAAGGAAAATCCAGAAATAATAAAAGTAGACTTAGATAACATTGTTACCACTCGAACATAAAGCTTTAAACGAAAGCTAAAAAAATAACTATAAACCTAAACATTCGCTCAAAGCTGATTGCTGACACCTGATAGCTCCAAAAATGCTCCAACTACTAAACCCTTTATGGCTTTGGGCAATCGCCGGACTGATCATCCCGGTGCTTATCCATTTGTGGCATATCAAAACCGGCAAAACGCTCAAGATCGGCAGTATTGCTTTGTTGGGCGAAAGTGCGCGGCAAAGTGCGCGAAGTTTTCGCATCAACAATTGGCTGCTGCTGCTTTTACGCTGCCTTTTATTGCTGTTGCTTGCATTTTTGTTGACAGAACCTTTGTGGCAAAAGCAAGCGCAGCCAGTTAAAACAAAAGGTTGGGTTTTGATAGAAAAAGAGCCGGTAAAAGAAGTATATGCGCTTTTTAAACCGCAGGTGGATTCATTGCTGAAAGCCGGTTACGAACTGCACCAGTTTGATGCTTCTTTTAAGGCATTAAAATTGGAGGAAGTTTTAAAAGATACGATCAAACCAAAATCAAACCAAGAACCGCAATCCTACTGGAGTTTATTGAAGTTGCTGGAGCAGCAATTGCCGCAAAAAATACCTGCTTATTTATTCACTTCCAATCAGTTGCAGCACTTTAAAGGCGCGCGGCCGGAACTGGCCCTTGATCTCCATTGGAAAACTTTTACACCTGCCGATTCTGTTTCTACCTGGATCCAGAACGCTTCCTTCACTTCAACAGATAGCATCCGCTTATCAATAGGCAACAGCAAACCTTCCGGTACTTCTTTTAGCACCATAAAATTGCAATCGGCAGATCGGGGCAATTCCCGTTTCAATGTTTCTATTGAAGAAGGAAAACCGGTTGTTGATTTAAAAAACAGTTCGCGGCGATCTGTCTCCGTTGATACATCAACTCTAAAAATAACGGTTTATCAAAACCAGTTCCCAGCTGATGCGGCTTATTTGGAAGCTGCTTTACAAGCTGTAAAAAAGTTTAGCGGAAGAAAGATGAAGATTAATCTGGCAAGTAATCTCAACCAGATCAAACCTAAACAAAACTGGATTTTCTGGTTGTCGGAGCAAATCATTCCAAAAAACCTGAGTCAAAAATCAGTCGCCGATGGAAGGATTTTTCAATACGAAACGGGCAAAGCGCAGGCAATCAATTCCTGGATCAGCAGTGCAAATAATTTTGAGGGAAATGAATCTGAAAGCATCAACTTGTATCAACATTTTTTAGCCGATAAAAGAAGCATGGCAAATACTCAGACTATTTGGCAAGACGGATTTGGACAGCCGGTTTTAAGCAGTCAAAAAGCAGGAAATGCAACAGTATATCATTTTTACAACCGTTTTAACCCTTCCTGGAATGATTTGCCCTGGAGCAGCGATTTCCCGAAGCTGATTTTAAATTTGATTTTAAAAAGTTATCCACAGCCAAACTTTAGCGAAAACGACAGGCGAATCATTAGTTCAAATCAGCAACAAACTTCTGCAGTAATCAATTCAAATTCATTTTTTAAAAACAGCAAACTTATGGATTTTACCGACTTGAAACACGCTTGCTGGACCGCCTTGTTCCTGGTTTTTTTATTGGAACGGCTCCTTTCAACCCAAACTAAAAAAGAGGAAATTTATGGTTGAGGAAAAGGGAAAATACATCATCGGCAACTGGCAAAGAGCCTGGAAATACAACAATATTTTGTCGCTTGCATTTTTGTCTTTAGCAGCGGCTCTTTTATTAAGTACAATTTTTCATGTGTTTTTTTCAGGATCATTCTGGCTGGTCGTTCCGCTGATTTTGATTTTCGGCACAATACTTTTTTTAACAAATCCTTATTGGAAAGTTACTGTTTCGGATGTTGCCCGATTTATAAATCAACATTTCCCCGAGCTGGAAGAAAGCACAGAACTTAGCTTAAAACCTGCGGATTCTCTTAATCTTTTAGAACAACTGCAAAAGCAAAAAGTAGAAAATATCTTACCGCAACTTTCTCATCCTAAAGCCTTTCACCGGCGTTTAAAATTTGCGGCCATCGTTTTAACGGTTGCGTTTTGCCTGAGTTTCTTGCTGATGAAATTGTCTTTTCAAGCTAAGCACACCAATTTTTATACGGTAAAAGAAGCATTCAACGGCACAACACAACAGCAAAAACCGGAAGTTATTTTGCCGGAAATTGATCACTTCAACCTAAGAATCATACCTCCGGCTTACACCGGCAAAAGTGTCCGCGAACAGGAAAAATTTAATTTAATTGCAGAAGATGGTGCAACAGTCAACTGGGAAATCAGCACAAACAAAGCCGTGAAACAAGTCAGTTTTATTTTTAACGACAAAGAAAAACTATTGCTAAAAGCGGCAAATGCAGATCGTACTTTGTGGAAAACGGCAAAAACGGTTCACGTGCCGGGCTTTTACCAAGTGAGTTTAGATGGAAAATTTTCTGAGTTGTACCAAATTGAAGTGATCAAAGACCAGCCGCCCGTGATCCGCATCCAATCGCCCAAACCCACTACGGTTATCGATTATGGAGAAGCACAAAAAACACTGTTAAAAACAGCATTAAGCGATGATTACGGCATCAGCGAAGCCTATATCAACGCCACAATTGCCAGCGGAACCGGCGAAGCGGTAAAATTTAAAGAGCAGAAAATCAGTTTTGATGCAACGTTTAATGGTCATCAAACGCAATATCAATTACATAAACTATTGGATTTGAAAGCTTTAGGAATGCAGCCAGGAGACGAATTGTATTTTTATATAAAGGCGACAGATAACCATAATCAGGAAACACGCTCGGAAGTTTATATCGTTTCGATTGCGGATACGGCCAAACTGATGCAGCTTGACGGCATGGTAAACAGTTTGGATGTGAAGCCGGAACTGTTCAGAAGTGAACGGCAGATCATCATTGAAACAGAACAATTGCTGAAAGAAAAAGACACTATTAAGGCAGAAGAATTTAAAAAACGGAGTAATAATTTAGGTTTTGACCAGAAATTATTACGGCTGCGTTATGGCAAGTTTTTGGGTGAAGAATCAGAATCCGGCGGTGATCCTGAAAGCGCAAATGCTTTGGCCGATCCGAAAGATTTCAGCAATGCTGCGAAAATTTTGGATGCTTATACCGACAAGCACGACAACGCCGAAGATGCCAGTTTTTTGGAGCCGGAAACAAAAAATCAGCTCAAAGCTACGCTGAATGAAATGTGGAGTGCCGAATTACGTTTGCGCACATACAAACCGCAGGAAGCGTTGCCTTTTGCTTATAAAGCTTTGCGTTTGCTGAAAGATCTGCAGCAAAAATCACGGGCTTATGTGGCCAAAACGAGTGCGAAAATTGCGCCTTTAAAACCTGTAGAAAAACGGCTGACCGGCGATCTGACCAAAATTATTGATCCCATAAACCAGCAGGATTTTAAAAAACAAGCAGATCCGAACCTGGCGTTGCGGCAATCGGCAACTTTGCTGGAACAGTTGAAACATGGCGCAGGTATCGGTCCGGCATCGCTGCAAATCCTCCGGCAAAGCAATTTGCAATTGAGTGGTAAAGCTGTTTTGCAACCATCGATTTATTTGCCTTCGGTTACCGCTTTTCGTAAAATCCTGGCCAATTTTAACCAACCCAAAAACATCAGCAAACAAGATATTCAAACGGTTGAAAAAGCGTTACAAAAAATGCTGCCAAGCGTTGCAAAACTGCCGCAGCCAACGCAAACAAATCCTGATTTGGGTTTAGCAAACAGTTATTTTCAAAGTTTAACCCACACAAACCGGTCGAAATGATGTGGAATATTTTGGTGCTGGCGGTTTCATTTCTACTCTTGGTTTTTCTGTTTTGGAAAGAAATTAGTCGGACCAATAAACAACGGTTGGTTTGGCGTTTGCTGGCTTCGTTTGTTGCCGTTGCAAGTTTGATTTTTTTGGCCATTCCGCCATTTTATCATGGTAAAAGAAGCATTGCAGCAGCCAAAGAAATACTGCTTTTAACGGATGGTTTCAGCAAAGACAGCCTGAACAAATACCGCAGTCCTTCTCCGCAGAAAACTTTAATTTATACAGTGGATGAAGCAGTTTATCAAGTTTTAAAATCACCTCAAATCCAGTTTGTGGCAGATTTGGGTTTATGGCGAAAAACCATTCCGGCCAATACTGCGCTGCACGTTTTGGGTTTTGGCTTGAAGGAAGAGGAACTGCAAAGTTTAAACCAGCAACCAGTTCGTTTTAATGCGCCGGAATTACCCTCAGGAATACAAAAACTAAACTGGACGCATCGTTTAAATTCAGGTGAAAATTTCAGGGTACAAGGTAATTTTCTCAACCAAACAGATGCTAAAATTAACTTCGTTTTGAAAGGGCTGAACACAGGTTTGGATTCGATAGAAATAGGTGCTAAAAGAAGCATGGGGTTTTCTTTCCGTACCATTCCGAAACAAAGCGGACAGGCAGTTTTCCGTTTGATTGCTTTATCAGGAAAAGATACAATTGAAAATGAACCTGTTCCGCTAACGATCGAACCTGCAAAAACATTAAAAATCCTGATGCTTTCGGCTTCACCGGATTTTGAAAGCCGGTTTTTGAAGAACTGGCTGGCAGAAAATACATATGGAGTTGCCGCACGAAGCACAATCAGCAAAAACAAAACGACCACTGCTTTTGCCAATATGAACAAGCTGCCGCTGGAAAAAATCACACCGGTTTTGCTGGAAAATTTTGATGTATTGATTACGGATGCTTCCGAATTTGGCAAGCTAAGTAAGCCGGAAGCTACGGCTGTTTTGGCGCAAACCAGTCGTAATGGTTTAGGTTTAATTTTTCGTGCGGACAGCAGCAATGCTTCTTTTATCAACCAAAATTTTCCGGTTTATCAGGCAGACAATCCGCAGAAACAACTAAATTTAAAGCTGAATGATGCGGCAGGAATGCGTTTAAGTATTCAGGCTGATCGTCCTTCTTTCATACGAAACCAGCCTAGTTCGCAGGTTTTGGTGCAGGACGAAGCCGCGCGTTTGTTGGCCAGCAGCAAATTGTATGGTTCCGGCAAACTGATTTTATCCACTATAAACAATACTTTTACCTGGCAGCTTTCGGGCAAACAAAAAGAATACGCTGCATTTTGGTCGATGCTGTTATCTAAAGCAGCCAAAAAAACCAGCCGGAAAGAAACTTTAGCTGCTCCATTTTATGCCGATAAAAACAGTATGGCTCAGTTTCAATTGGAAACTGCAGATGCAGCAGCTATGGCAAAAGTTAACGGAACGGTTGTTTCGTTAAGCCAGAACCCAGAAATTCCTTTCTTGCAGGAAGGTACTTTCTGGCCCGACAAAACTGGCTGGCTGCCGGTAAGTAATAAAGGAAATATAGCCGGTTCGGTTTATATTTTTGAAAATACGGATTGGAATGCTTTAAAATCAGCAAGAAAAATCAAAGCTACCCAACTATATGCACAACAATTCCCGGCAGCTCAGTTAAAAACCCAGGATCAGCAAAAAAAAGAACAGGTTTTCGTGCCGCCAATCTGGTTTTACCTGTTTTTTTTAACTTCTTGTACCTTTTTATGGTTTGAAACAAAATTGTTATAAACTTTTTTTCTTTAACCATAACTTAAAAGAACTAAATTGGAACTTTTTATGAATCAAATATTAAAATCCGGAGGAATATAAAATTGAAAAGAAGTGAATTTCTTTACCTGTCTGGCTTGGGGCTAAGCTCTATGGCATTGCCTGGCCTGCCTGCCTTTGCCCGTTCAATTGATCCTTTGGCTGCTTTGAACGAAGGTATTGATGTAAAAGTGAAAAAGCAATTGGCAGATGTGGCTTTAAATGCAGCGCGTGCCAAAGGTGCCAGTTATGCCGATGTGCGTATCGGCCGTTACCTGAACCAGGCTGTAATTACCCGCGAAAACCGGGTGCAAAATATTGCTAATACGGAATCGCAAGGGGTTGGTATCCGCGTAATTGCAAACGGTTGCTGGGGTTTTGCTGCTTCCAATGACATGACCAAAGAAGACATTGCCAAAACTGCGGAACGCGCCGTTGCCGTTGCCAAAGCCAACGCTAAAATTCAGGCCGAACCGGTACAGTTGGCGCCGCAAAAGGGCTATGGCGAAGTAAGCTGGAAAACGCCGATAGAAATCAACGCGTTTGAAGTGCCAATTAAAGATAAAACCGATCTTTTATTAGCTGTAAATGCTGCAGCAAAAGCTGGCGGCGCGAGTTTTATCAACTCCACTTGTTTTACGGTTAATGAGCAGAAATATTTTGCTTCTACGGATGGTTCTTACATTGATCAGGACGTTCACCGGATATTCCCAAGCTTTACAGTTACCAAAATTGATGCAACTTCGGGCAAGTTTGAGTCCCGTAAATCGCTCAGTTCTCCGGTTGGGATGGGTTATGAATATTTGAACGCCCGTCCGCAGGACAAAGTTGCCGGAATTATTACGCGCTACAAAGACCGCTATGATATGCTGGAAGATGTGAAAGCGGCGGCAAATGATGTTACCCAAAAAATCAAGGCAAAAACAGTAGAGCCAGGCAAATATGATTTGATTTTGGACCCTTCACACCTGTGGTTGACCATTCATGAATCTGTTGGCCACCCGACTGAACTGGACCGTGTTTTAGGTTATGAAGCCAATTATGCCGGAACCAGCTTTTTAACTTTAGATAAATGGGAATCCAAGAAATTCCAGTTTGGCAGCAAACTGGTTAATGTAGTTGCTGATAAATTACAGCCAGGCTCTCTCGGTGCCGTTGGTTATGATGACGAAGGCGTGAAATGTAAAAAATGGGATTTGATCAGCGACGGCGTTTTAGTGAATTACCAGGCCATACGTGATCAGGCGCACATCATTGGCTTAAAAGAATCTCAGGGTTGCTGCTATGCCCAAAGCTGGAACGATGTCCAGTTTCAGCGCATGGCGAATGTTTCCCTTCAACCCGGAAAAACGAAATTGAGTGTGGACGACATGATCAAAAACACCGAAAAAGGAATTTATATTATTGGTGATGGCTCGTTTTCGATTGATCAGCAACGTTACAACTTCCAGTTTGGCGGACAAACGTTTTACGAGATTAAAAACGGTAAGATCACGGGAATGCTGAACGATGTGGCTTACCAGGCAAACACGCGTGAGTTTTGGAATTCCTGTGCTGCCATTGCCGATGAAAGCGACTACCGTTTAGGCGGCGCTTTTAATGACGGAAAAGGCCAGCCCTCGCAATCCAATGCTGTTTCGCATGGCTCGGCAACAACCCGTTTTAATGGCGTTAATGTGATCAATACAGCAAGAAAAATATAATTAGGATTACACAGATTATGAAAAAAGATTACACAGATTTTTAGAGGATTAAATCAATTTTGAAATCCTCTTACAACTTATGAAATCATATTCAATTAGTGGAATAGAAATAAATCAATGAAATCAACTTTAATCAGCGAAATCCCAAAAAATAAAAAGAAATGGCGATATTAAATAAAGAAGAAGCCCAGGCGATACTTAAAAAAGTGCTTGGTTTTTCTAAAGCGGATGAATGTGAAGTAGGCTTGTACGGCAGGGAAGGCGGCAATATCCGTTATGCAAGGAACGGCGTTTCTACCGCAGGAGACATCAGCACACTTGGCCTGGCGGTGACTTCCACCTTTGGTAAAAAATCTGCTACTTCCACGATTGACCAGTTTGATGATTCATCACTGCAAATAGTCGTAAAAAGATCAGAAGAGTTAGCCAGATTAGCGCCGGAAAACCCGGAGTATATGCCGATGCAAGGCCCGCAGGAATTTCCGGAAGGCGTTGGCTACATCCCTGCAACGGCTGCGATCACCCCGGACACACGTGCCGAAGCTGTGGCCAAAAGCATACAGGTTTGCAAAGATGCCAAACTACAGGCGGCAGGTTTCTTAGAAAACACAACAGGTTTCAGTTCTGTCATGAATTCCAAAGGACTTTTTGCTTACAACAAAGACACCGATGTAATCTTTTCGGTAACCACGCGCAATGCAGAAGGCACGGCTTCAGGTTATGCCGCCCGTGGTTTTAACGATATTAATAAGCTGGATACACTTTCGGCCACAAAAATTGCAGCTTCAAAAGCCAACGGTTCTAAAGGCGCAAAAGCCATTGAGCCGGGGAAATATACGGTAATCCTGGAACCTGTTGCAGCTACTTATATGCTCGAAAACATGTTTCGGTTTGATGCCCGGTTGGCGGATGAAGGCCGTAGCTTTTTAAGCAAGCCGGGCGGCGGAACCCGTTTAGGCGAAAAGTTGATGGATGAGAAAGTAACGATTTATTCTGATCCTTTTAACCCTGAATTGCCTTCTTCCACCTGGAACCGCGAAGGGGACAAGCTGGAAAAAACAACCTGGATTGATAAAGGTGTGGTTAAAAACCTGAGCTATTCGCGTTACTGGGCAGATAAAAAAGGGGTAAAAGCAGTACCCGGACCGAGCAATATTATTATGGAAGGCGGCACGGCCTCGGTTGAAGATTTGATCAAAAGTACGGAAAGAGGTATTTTGGTTTCCCGCTTGTGGTACATCCGTATGGTAGATCAGCAAACACTGCTGCTGACTGGCTTAACACGGGACGGTACATTTTATATTGAGAACGGAAAGATCATGTATCCGGTTAAAAACTTCCGTTTTAACGAAAGCCCGGTCATCATGTTGAACAATGTGGAAGCTTTGGGCAAGCCGGAACGCAGCATCAGCGTGGAATCTTACCGGAGTTATTTGATCCCACCAATGAAAATCAGGGATTTTACTTTTAGCTCGCTTTCAGACGCAGTATAAGTTTTTAGGTGGTAAAAGAAGCATGAAGCCTCACCCCAACCCTCTCCAGATGAGAGGGAGACAAAGCGATTACCTCACTAAGTCCTTGCAGTTGGAGAAGATTTAGGTGAGGCTTAAAACCTGGTATTATCACCATACTTCTCCCTCTCCCCTGGAGAGGGCCGGGGTGAGGCTAAAACCAAATCATGAAAATAAAATCTACTACCCTTCTCCTGATTTCCATTTTCCTGCTTAACAGTTGTTTCACCAGGAAACAAGAAACTATCACACGAAATTTCAATGTAGTTGAAACCAACATTGATGCTGTTCATAAGGCCTTTAAAAAGAAAACTTGTAATTGCGAAATGCTGGTTTCAACTTATCTGCAACGCATTGCCGCTTAGGATCAATCCACACATCTCAATTCCATCATCCTTACCAATCCTGATGCCATAAAAAGGGCAAGGGAACTGGACCAGGAATATAAACGCACCAAAAAGCTGCGCCCGCTGCATTGTATCCCAATGATTGTGAAAGACAATTACCAAACGGCAGGCTTGCAAACCACCGGCGGCTCTATCCTGTTAAAAGGTTTTAAGCCGGAAGAAGATGCGCACATGGTAAAATTATTGAAAGATGCAGGCGCAGTTGTATTGGCAAAATCAAACATGGCCGAATGGGCTTTTAGTCCGAAAGTAACCATTAGTTCGATGGCTGGCGAAACTTTAAATCCGTATAATTTGGGTTACACCACAGCCGGATCAAGCGGCGGAACAGCGGCAGCCGTAGCAGCAAACCTGGGAGAAGCAGGCGTAGGAACAGATACCGGCAACTCTATCCGCGGGCCATCGTCGCATAATTCGCTGGTTGGTTTCCGCCCAACGCTTGGTTTATGCAGCCGAAGCGGCATCATCCCGCTTTTTTTAAACAATGATACCGGCGGACCGATTGCACGTTCGGTTGCCGATGCGACTAAAATTCTACAAGTTGTTGCCGGTTATGATCCTAAAGATCCGCTAACAGAGCATTCCAAAGGAAAAATTTCTGCCAACTATCAGCAATACCTTAAAAAAGATGGGCTAAAAGGGGCACGTATTGGTGTGTTGAAGGTTTTGAGCGACCGGAATATTGATCCGCAAATCAAAGTTTTATTTGAACAAGCGATTGCAGATTTGAAAAAAGCAGGCGCAACAATCGTTGATCCTTTGGATATTCCGGATTTTGCAAAGTTGAGCCGCCAGAATCGGGGTTCTACTTTCCGGGAAGATATCAACACTTATCTGGCTTCGCTCGGCAGCAATGCACCAGTAAAAAACCTGGATGAAATTATTGCTTCCGGCAAATATTCCGATTACATCAAACCAAACCTGGATTATTTCAAGCAAGTTGACCCGAAGAGAAGTCCGTATGATTTGCAGGATGTTTACCACGACCCACGGCGGATTGCTTTTCGAAATGCAATTGTCAAAGTAATGGACGAGCAGCATCTGGGTGCCATTATTTATCCCACTTGGAACAATCCGCCTGCAAAAATTGGCGACTTTGCTGGTTACAAAGATGATAATAGCCAGATCATTTCACCACGTACAGGTCAGCCTGCTTTTACTATTCCCATGGGTTATACTTATGATAACCTACCTGCTGGCTTGCAATTTTTAGGCAGAATATTTGACGAACCTACGCTGATTAAATATACTTATGCTTATGAGCAGGCAACGAAGCATCGGAAAGCTCCGGAAGGGTTTAAGAAGTTGAAAAACTAAGGATGGGAAGTAAGTTTAAGGAACCAATTTAAATTGACAATGCTTCTTTTATCCCTATAATTTTAGGTGATAAAAGAAGCATTAAGAACCCTGCCCTAATCCTACAATAAAATTATTTCTGTGATCAGTTCCGTTTCGGCCTGTTCGTTTATTTTTTCGATGATTTCCAAACGCATCCGCAGCAACTCATTTTTGATAACGGAAGAATCCATGCGGATAAACAGCTTCCGGTTCAGGATAAAAAGTTCTTTGGTCCGATTAGCTGCCGGTTTGCCAACCAGGTCTGCCCAGTGTGCAATCACCGCCGTTTCATCAAACTTGCGCTTGATTTTATAAACTTTCAGCATCAGGCCCAAAGCTTCTTTCAGCGTTTTATCGTTCGTCCGGCCCATCTACTTGTCCTTTATGTACGTCAAAAATAACCACTTCTACGCCAATTTTATCAAAAACCTGCTGCATCCTTTCGGCGTTGGTATCGGTGATGAAAACCTGGCCGAAATTATTGTCGGAAACCATTTGCATCAGTTTGTGGATCCGTTTTTCGTCCAGTTTATCAAAAATATCATCTAAAAGAAGCAACGGTTTGTAGCCTTTTTGCTGATACAAAAAACTGTATTGCGCCAGTTTTAAAGCCACCAGAAAAGACTTTTGCTGTCCCTGCGAGCCAAACTTTTTCATCGGCATCTGGTGGATGGAAAACTGCAGGTCATCTTTGTGGATGCCCACGCTGGTCCGTTCCAAAATCCGGTCGCGTTCGGTTGATTTTTTCAATAAAACAGCAAAGTCGTCCTGCAGCAACTGCGAATCGTAAATTAGTTCTACGCGTTCGGCATCTTCACTCAAATACTGATAATGGCGGTTAAAAATATCTGTAAACGTCGCCATAAAAGCTTTTCTTTTTTGGAAGATTATGTTTCCGGAAGACACCAATTGCTCATCAAAAACTTCCAGCAAAGCGGGATCATATTTTCCGGTATCAGCAATGTTTTTAAGTAAAATATTGCGGTTCAGCAGGGTTTTGTTGTAAACGATCAGCTCGTCCAGATATTGATGATCGGTCTGGGAAATCACATTGTCCACAAATTTCCGACGCTCCTCGCTTCCTTCCATAATGATATTGGTGTCGTATGGCGAGAGCATCACCAGCGGAAACAAACCGATATGATCGGCCAGCCGCTGGTATTCCTTTTTATTGCGCTTGAACTGCTTTTTCTGGTTGCGCTTAACGGCGCAGGAAACAGTATCTTTTTGTTCTTCTTTGAGGAATACCCCGTTTATCATAAAAAAATCTGCGCCCTGCAAAATCTGCTGGCCATCAATCGGGTTGAAGTAGCTTTTGCACAAGGAAAGATAATGGATGGCATCAAGCAAATTTGTTTTTCCGGCGCCATTATCACCGGCAAAAACGGTTACGCCAGGCAGAAAATTTAAATCAGCCTGAACATAATTTTTAAAGTTGAGCAGGGAAAGCTGTGTCAAATACATGTCGGGCTTCAAAGTTAACAATCCTGCGCCTTTTGCTGTCTGACAGATTAAAAACATCGATTTAATTTCAGGCAAAATAGGTATTGCTTGGCATCGTTAAAACCGTATTTTTGCAACCTAAAATTTGGATACAAATGTCAAATAATCAACCAAATACTAAAGTTGCCCCCGAAATTAAAACTATCGGCGAAACACAACCTTTGGCCCAAACCGGAAAATTTGTAAGGGAAAATCAGAAAAGCCTGACTTTTATCATCAGTGCTATTTTGGCTTTGATCGTGATTTATTTTGCTTACCAAAAATTTTACCTCGCCCCACGCGAGGTGGAAGCTTCCAACCAAATGTATGTGGCGCAGGATTTCTGGGACAAAAAGCAATGGGACAAAGCGATCAACGGTGATGCCGGCTACCCGGGGTTTGCAAAAATTGTGGACGAATACAGCAATACCAAAGCGGCCAACTTAGCTTATTATTATCTTGGTGTGGCTTATTTAAATAAAGGTGATTACAAGAAAGCGGTTGATAATTTTACCAACTACCGCGGCGATGATGCCATTATTTCGGCTCAGGCTTTAGGCAATACGGGCGATGCTTATGTGGAATTGAAGGATTACGACAAAGCGGTTATTTACTACAAAAAAGCAGCAGACAAGGGAAATAACGCTTTTATCTCTCCTATTTATCTGAAAAAGCTGGCGTTGGTTTACGAAAACCAGAAAAACTACAGTGATGCACTCGATGCTTATCAGAAAATCAAAACAGATTACCCCGAAAGCAATGAAGCTGCCACCATTGATAAATATATCGCAAGGGCACAAGCTGAAAAATAATCCGGGGCAAATTTTTACCTGATAAAAGAAGCATCAGGTAAAAATTTCTACAATAAACCTTTCTGATGGCTACCCAACTTAAAAATTTATCTGATTTTTCACATACCGTTATACCATCGGCCGCTCCTTTTCGTTTCGGCATTGTAGTTGCAGAATGGAATGCAGCCGTTACTGGTGCTTTATTAAACGGAGCCTATCAAACCTTGATCAGTCATGGCGCAAAAGAAGAAAACATTCAAACTTATCCGGTCCCGGGAAGTTTTGAGCTAACTTCCGGTGCTGATTTATTGCTGAAAAAAGGAAATTTGGATGCCGTAATTTGTTTAGGTTGCGTGATACAAGGGGAAACCCGGCATTTTGATTTTATTTGCAATGCGGTAGCCAACGGGCTGGGCAATGCTTCACTAAAATACTCAAAACCGGTGATTTTTGGTGTATTGACTACAGATGACCAGCAGCAGGCAATAGACCGCGCCGGAGGCAAACACGGCAACAAAGGCGATGAGGCAGCGATCACTGCAATAAAAATGGCAGAATTGGCTGAAACCTTAAACAGATAAAACAGGTATGATTTAGTTTTTAATCAGATTATAAAATTTACCCAAAATGAGAAGAATTATTTTACTGGCAATTTTAGCAGCTACTTTATCAGGTTCTTTATCTTCCTGCGCTTCCAAGCTTTGCCCGGCTTATGGCAGTAGCCATCACAGATAATCGGCCTACTGTCATTTATAAAATATTTAGGTTGATAAAAGAAGCATCCTTTTAGTTTTGCATTATGAATTGGATCAATCTTACCTCCGCAGAACAATTGAACGATATAAAAGCTGCCAGCGGTTACAGTATTATTTTTAAGCATAGCACGCGTTGCTCGATCAGCATGATGGCCAAAAAAAGGTTTGAGCTGGATGGAAAGCTGTTTGACGAAAATATTACACCACTCTATTTTCTGGACTTAATAAAGTACCGCGAGCTTTCTGCAAAAGTTGCCGGGCTGTTTAATGTTCATCACGAATCACCACAGTTATTGCTGATTAAAGACGGAGAATGTATCCTGGACCAATCCCACTCTTCCATCTCCGCAGAAGAAGCCGTAGAATCTATCCAGTAATTACCAGCCGAAATCAACTGTTTTTTGAACATCTGGGTGCAAGCTTAAATATACAGGGCAGGTTAAAGCTGCCCGTTCCAATATTTTTTGCTGTTTATCAGAATAGGTTTCCGGGAATTTCAAATCAATGACAATCTCTCCTACCCGGCGCGGACTGGCAGACATAATTTTAGTGATAGCGCAAGTAGTGTTTTCTATATTGATCTGATGCTCCATGGCAGTGATGCCCATAATGGTTAACATACAGCTTCCCAATGCTGCTGCCAGTAAATCTGTAGGCGAAAAAGCTTCACCTTTTCCCTGGTTGTCAACTGGTGCATCTGTTAAAATTTGTGTGCCTGATTGCAGGTGTGTTGCCTGTGTTCTTAATGTGCCTTGATATACGGTTTCTATAGTTGCCATCTTTAAATAATTTTCGATTGGCAAATTAAATAAATTGCAGTCAGTTCATCGTCATTAACCTTTTGGTAAAGCAGTATTTTCAATAAATAAAACGGAATTACTTAGCTTTGTTTTATGATAGATTTACGAGTTGTCCCTGCTGTCCAAACTCAGCGCAAACCAGATTGGCTGAGGGTAAAATTGCCTGTTGGAAAAGAATACGCCCACGTTCGCGGACTTGTAGATACCCATAAACTTCACACCATCTGCGAAAGCGGCAACTGCCCGAACATGGGCGAATGCTGGGGGGCAGGCACAGCTACTTTCATGATTTTGGGTAATATCTGTACCCGCTCCTGCTCTTTTTGTGCTGTGGCAACCGGACGGCCTTTAGTTGTGGATATGTATGAGCCGGAACGCGTGGCCAGTTCGGTAAAGCTGATGCAGGTAAAACACTGTGTGATCACTTCAGTTGACCGTGATGATTTAAAAGACGGTGGTTCAATTATATGGGCAGAAACCATTAATGCCATCCGCAGGGAAAGCCCTGAAACAACTTTGGAAACATTGATCCCTGATTTCAGGGGAATCTGGGCTAACTTGGACCGGGTAATTGCAGTACGGCCGGAAGTGATCTCGCATAACCTGGAAACAGTGCGGGAATTGACAAAAGAAGTTAGGATACAAGCCAAATATGACCGCAGTTTGGAATGTTTAAGTAGAGTTTCTGCTGCCGGTATCCGTACTAAATCCGGTATTATGCTGGGATTGGGCGAACAGGAACACCAGGTTTTGCAGGCCATGGACGATTTGCTGGAAGCAGGCGTTCATATCCTTACTTTAGGCCAATATTTGCAACCGACAAAAAACCACCATCCGGTTTTGGACTGGATCCATCCTGACCAGTTTTTATTTTATAAAACAATAGGATTGAAGAAGGGTTTCAGGTATGTGGAAAGCGGGCCATTAGTCCGTTCTTCTTATCATGCCGAAAAACACCTATTCAACTTTTAAACCTTTTGTAATTTTTCAATTCCTTGATTAAGAAACGTAAAATAGCACTTTCTGAGGAAGAACTGATTGTAGCTCTCCGGCAGCATGAAAAAATTGCTGCTGAAGCTTTATACGATATGTATTCGTCATCACTTTTTGGCGTTATCATCAGGATCGTACAAAACAATGAACTGGCAGAAGATATATTACAGGAAACATTTGTCAAAATCTGGAACTCCTTTCCATCCTATAGTTCTGATAAAGGCCGCCTTTTTACCTGGATGGTCAACATTGCCCGCAACCTTTCCATTGATAAAATAAGATCTAAAGACTATAAAAATCAAACCAAAAACCATGAACTTGAATTGAACGTAACTTCTATAGATGCAAGCAGGAACACTACCTATAAGCCAGAACTTTTAGGAGTGAAAGACTTGGTGGAGAAATTAAAACCGGAACAGAAAATCATTCTGGACCTGGTTTATTTTAAAGGGTACACGCATCTGGAAGCAGCCGATGAGTTGAGTATTCCTCTGGGTACTATAAAAACCCGTTTACGGATGGCTATAATACAACTTAGGAAGAATTTTAATTGAAGTGGAAGATATAAAACAATATATTGAATCAGGGATTCTCGAGCTTTATGTTCTGAATGATCTCACGCCAGAAGAGAAACTTGAGGTGGAGAAGAATGCTGAAATTTATCCGGCTATAAAACAAGAATTGAACGAAATAAGCCAGACTATGGAACTTTTTGCTGATCACAATGCTATTGAACCACGTGAAAGTTTAAGAGAAATTGTAATCAATCAACTCATTTCCGAACCGTCAGCAGAAATTAATCCTGTCTCATCTAAAAAGGTATCAGATAAAGATAATAAGGTTGTTTCTTTAAAACCTGTTAACCAAACTTATTTTTATAAATACGCTTTTGCCGCAAGTGTAGCCCTGTTGCTGGTTAGTTTGGTTGCCTTGGTTAGCACTTACAATAGTTTACAGCGATCGCGCCAGCAGTTGGTTAGTTTACAAACCCAGAACCAGAAATTTGCCAATCAGGTCAATTTTCAGGAAAACCAACTTAACCAATATAAAAATCGTAATGGTTCAGTATTAAAACCTGAATTAACTGATAGTATTATTACTAACAGCCAAGCAAATGCGGGTGAACTTGTAGCTCTGGAAAATGCTTTGAAGCGTTCTAAAGACAAAATTTTGGCTTTGGAAGCCAAGAGCAAAGATCATGAGAAAGAAATAAATATTTTTTCTGATCCTGATAGCCGTTTCATTAAATTAAAAGGTATCGGAAACTCTTCTTCTATGTTACTTGCCTGGAACCCGGAGAAAAAGAAACTTTGGATCGCTAAAAAAGCATCTGGTTTACCCGTCAACGATAATCAGCATCAATATCAATTATGGGCAATACGCAAACTAAAGCCTATTAGTTTAGGTGTTTTTGATGTTCGCAAAGCTGATTCCGTTATGGAGAGTATGAGTTCAATTGATAGGGCTTCTGCTTTTGCCGTTACTTTGGAACCACGCGGAGGAAGTGAAAAACCAACCTTGAAACAGATGGTGATGATGGGACTGGCTCATAAATAATACTGTTTTTTACCTATATAAAAACAGCTAAACTCATTGTTTAGCTTTTTTTTTGTGCCAATAATTTTGCGATCGTTGCAGGTACTTGCATGGCAACCTGGGCAGGTAAAACAGTTGACAAAGTATTGTTTAAAGCCAAGTCGTCTCCGGCTTTTCCATGGATAAAAATACCTAAAAAAGCAGCCTCAAAAGAAGTATAGCCTTGTGCAAGAAATGCGGTGATGATACCTGTCAGCACATCGCCCATTCCGCCCGTGCCCATAGCCGGGTTGCCGGTCGGGTTGAAATATTGCTGTCCTTCTGGGTTTGTAATTATGGTATATTGATTTTTCAAAACAATCACCATCTTTTTCTCCAAAGCTTGTTTTCTTGCAGTTTCCAGCCTTTCCCACCAGGAATTGTGTTTTCCAAACAAGCGGTCAAATTCTTTTACATGCGGTGTGATGATTGAATTTTGAGGGATTGACTGCCACCAACCCGGGTTTTCAGATAACATATTTAAAGCATCGGCATCCAAAACAATTGGTTTTTTATAATTTTTGAACACGTCTTCCATCAAATGCTGTGAATCTTGCCCCAATCCCGGCCCGGCACCGATGACTGTAAATTTATCCCATTCTATTTCCGGCAATTGCTTTTCTTCCCGCACAATCGCCATCACTTCTGGCATAGCAGCATTTAAAGCTGTTAAACCGGGGGCCGGAATGCAAAGCGTTGTTAAACCGGAACCGGCATAAACCGAAGCAGAAGAACATAACAAAGCAGCACCCATGGTTTTAGCCTGGCCGGCGATAAGTAAAGCATGGCCAAAAGTTCCTTTATGCTGAAATTTTTTGCGTGGCCATACTGTTTTTACCACATCTTTTTCTTCGATCATATAAAAATGGCTATCCTCATTTTGAATGAAGTTTTCGTCCAAACCAATATCAACCACTTCAAAATCATCCATGAAAGAAGCTGATTCGGGCAACAAAAAGTTCAGTTTCGGCTGTTGAAAAGCAATTACCAAATCAGCTTTTAAAACTATAGCTTCGGGATCGATAACACCTTCTCCAAAAAAACCGGCTGGCACATCTACTGCAATTACTTGTTTTTCAAGTGCATTTAAATGTTTTACTAAATCTGAATAAGCACCGTTTAAAGGTTTATTCAGGCCGCTACCGAGTAAAGCATCTATTAAAAATTCAGCATTTTCGGGCAATAATTCATCTGGTTTTAATTCTGTAAAAGGGACTGATGCTTCTTTTAGCCTACTAAAATTGGTGTCGAAATCAGCAGTTGAACGATCTGAAAAACTTGCAATCTTTACATTGACATTTTTATAACCAGAACCAAAAAGCAACCTCGCAATGGCTAAACCATCACCACCGTTATTCCCTGTTCCGCAATAAACAGCAACGGCAATATTTTGATCCGGAAAATGACCAACAAAACAATCAACGAAAGCCTGGCTGGCACGTTCCATCAAATCAACAGAAGCAATCGGTTCAGTACTGATGGTATGCGCATCAGCTTCGTGCATTTGTGCAGAGGTTATTAATTTTAGCATAAATTTTTTAACAAGTGATTTTCAAACAACGTTTAAAAAACGGATGCTTCTTTTATCGGCATAAAAGAAGCATCCGTTTTATTAGTAACCTAAACAGAGCTAAACCACAACGTTCATTTCCTTTTGCAAAAACTTCCCGGTAAAGCTCTCTTTTACCTTGCACAAACCTTCAGGTGTGCCTGAAAATAAAATTTTCCCTCCGCCAGAACCGCCTTCCGGACCCAAATCTATGACATGGTCTGCTACTTTGATCACATCCAGGTTATGCTCGATCACCAAAACCGTATTGCCTTTATCCACCAATAAATTCAAAACGCCAAGCAGCACGTTGATATCTTCAAAATGCAAACCGGTCGTAGGTTCATCCAAAATATAAAATGTATTGCCGGTATCTTTTTTGGAAAGTTCCGTTGCTAATTTAACCCGTTGTGCTTCTCCGCCGGAAAGTGTGGTCGAGGATTGCCCCAATGTAATATAGCCCAAACCAACATCCTGCAACGTTTTGATTTTCCGGTAGATAGAAGGGATTGGTTCAAAAAAAGCACAGGCATCTTCAATGCTCATGTCCAGCACATCGCTGATGGATTTGCCGCGGTAACGGACTTCCAGCGTTTCCCGGTTGTATCTCCGTCCGCCGCAAACTTCGCATGGCACTTGCACATCCGGCAAAAAATTCATTTCAATCAGCTTTACGCCCGCGCCCTGACAGGTTTCGCAGCGGCCGCCTTTTACATTGAAGGAAAACCGGCCGGGTTTATAACCACGTATTCGCGCTTCCGGCAAACCGACAAAAAGGTTTCGGATGTCGGAGAAAACGCTGGTATAAGTAGCGGGATTAGAACGCGGCGTACGGCCAATTGGTGTTTGGTCAATCTCAATTACTTTATCAATATGCTCCAACCCTTCAATTTTACTGTAAGGAAGCGGCTGTTTTTTTGCCCGGAAGAAATGATGGTTTAAAACCGGATAAAGTGTTTCTGTAATCAAACTGGATTTGCCACTGCCGGAAACACCAGTTACGCCGATCAATTTTCCTAATGGAAAATCAACGTTAACATTCTTTAAATTATGGCCGGATGCTTTTTTTATCGATAGAAATTTGCCGTTGCCTGCCCTCCTTTTCTCCGGGACCGCAATTTCTTTGCTTCCGTTTAAATAAGAGGTCGTAAGCGTCTGCTGGTGCATCAGTTGCTGCGGAGTGCCTTGGGCAACGACCGTGCCGCCATGAACGCCTGCTGCCGGGCCCATGTCAATTACGTAATCGGCCTCCAGGATCATTTCTTTATCATGCTCTACCACCAAAACCGTGTTGCCCAGATCGCGCAGGTTTTTTAAAGCTTTAATTAGCCTGTCGTTATCGCGCTGGTGCAAACCAATACTAGGCTCATCCAAAATATACATCACGTTCATCAGTTGCGAACCGATTTGTGTAGCCAGCCGGATGCGCTGTGCCTCTCCTCCGGAAAGTGTTCTTGCTGTACGGTCTAATGTTAAATAACTCAAACCAACATCCAGCAAAAAACCGATACGGGCACGGATTTCTTTTAGGATTTCTTTGGCAATAATGTTCTGGCGCTCGCTTAAACGTTCTTCCAAACCCTGAAACCAGGAATTAAGCGTAACGATATCCATTGTAGATAGCTCAAAAATGTTTTTTCCGTCAACTTTAAAGTTTAAAGATTCTTTTTTGAGACGCGCTCCATGACATTCCGGACAAACTTTCACCACACGGTAATTATCCAAGTCGCCCGTATCGTCATCAGTTTTACGCTCCTGCTGCTCTTCCAGCATTTTAATGATGCCATCAAAACCGATCTGGTAATTCTGGACATTGTATTTATTGTATTCTACCGGAACTGTGATCATATCCGGAGAACCGTTCAGGATGATCTTTAAAATTTCCGGGGACAGTTTTTCAATCGGAGTGGCAAGCGAAAACTCATACTTCTTGCCCAAAGCTTTTAAAACCTGGAACATCCAGGTTTCGCGGTATTCGCCCAACGGGGCCAAACCACCGTTTAAAATACTTAGTTTGCGGTCCGGAATAACAGAATCTTCTTCTACTTCGGAAATATAACCCAAGCCATCGCAATGCGGGCAGGCACCGTAAGGAGAGTTAAAAGAAAAAGTATTAGGCTGAGGTTCGTCATAAGAAATACCGGAAACCGGGTCCATCAAAAACTTACTGAAATAGGAAACCTGATTTTGCTGATCCGCCACTCGAATAATCCCTTTTGCTACTTTTAAAGCGGTTTGCAGGGAAGTTTGCAGGCGTTTTTCGTCTTTTTCTGTAATCACCAAACGATCTACCACAATATCAATATCATGGATTTTATAGCGGTCAACCTGCATTTTCGGTTCTACATCCTGTATCGCGCCATCTACCCAAACTTTTAAATAACCTTGCTTGCGGATCTGCTCAAACAGTTCCCGGTAATGTCCTTTCCGGCCTTTGATAACCGGTGCTAAAATATTGATTGGCTGCCCATTGAAGCGTTCATTAATTGTTTTAAAGATTTGATCTTCTGATAAACGCTCCATTTTCTCGCCGGTAACATACGAATAAGCATCGCCGGTACGGGCAAAAAGCAAGCGCATAAAATCATATATTTCGGTGATGGTGCCAACGGTAGAGCGCGGGTTTTTGCTGGTTGTTTTTTGCTCAATTGCAATAACCGGGCTTAATCCGGAAACTTTATCTACATCCGGCCGCTCCATTCCGCCCATAAATTGGCGCGAATAAGCAGAAAAGGTTTCCATATAACGGCGCTGTCCTTCGGCATAAATGGTATCAAAGGCCAAGGAAGATTTGCCGCTTCCGCTTAGGCCCGTAATAACCACCAACTGGTTGCGCGGAAAGGAAATATCAATATTTTTCAGATTATGAACCCGGGCACCATATACTTCCACCTCACTCTGCTCGCCCAGATCAATCGTTTTTTCAGCCATACTTTTGTTCGAAAGATTATTTGACTAATCTTAATAATGTGATTTTGTATAATTTAAACAAAAATAAACAAAAAAGGCTATCCCGGACAGGAACAGCCTTTCTTGCGCAGATTTATAGCATTCACTTGATCTGCTCACTAATTTGTTTACCCAAATGCTGGATCTCTTCTGCATTTAAAATCAAGGCTTCATGTGTGTGCGGTTCGTAAATCCAGATGTTGTTTTCATTGCAGACCAAACAGCCGGAAAGCTGATCGTTGTAAAAAAGATTGTAAGCGGTCAGCTTGGGTTTGTTGGCATCTTCAACCCGAATCGTCATAGTATGATCTTTTCGGGGAATATCAATATGGAAAGAATTCATGTTTGTGTTTTAATTATAATTTTTAGGTGATAAAAACAGCATCAGTTCCGCGATGCTTCTTTTATGGAAGCTTAATTTTGTAAATGGCATAAGGTGTTGTGCGTTTATTGATACCGGCATTGTGTTCAGGTGTTTTTTGGATTTGAGAGCAACTCACATACAAATACCCGTCTTTAGAAACAGAATAACTGTCCGGCCAAATCAACCGGGCATCTTTAACCAAAGTGGTCATCTTTAGATCAGGCGTCATTTTAAGGATCGCAGAATGCTGAGGGTCGCCTAAATATAAATTTCCTTTTTTGTCGAATTCCATGCCATCGGTAACCGCATATTTTCCTAAATCCTCTACATAACCTTTTAATTTTTGTGCCGGCAGCGTATCGTTTCTTAAAAATTCTGTTTTGATACGGTATAGTTTTGTATCGGTCAAAGGTTTGTAATACAACCAATCGCCATCGGGAGACAAAGCAATACCGTCAGAATCAAACTTCACCGGCTGCCCGTCTTGTTTCATTTCCTTGCCATCGATAATAAATTTAAAATCCTTATCGGTATGCACAGAATAATGGTTTTGCAAAACCTGCCGTACTTTTCCGGAGTTCAGGTCAACCAGCACAATACCACCAGTCCCGGAGTTGGTAATGTAGGCAACTTGCCTTTTGGTATCCACACGAACGTCGTTTAAATAACTGTGCTCATCAACCGCACCACCTTCAAAAGTATAAGTCCGTTCTACTTTATTGGTGTTCATGTTGATCCTGACCAACTTGTAGCTTTGCTGATAAACCTTGTCTAATTTTGGTGCAGCGGGGTCGATTACCCACATTACATCCTGGTCATCAATGTAAACAGCTTGCACACAAACCCATTTATTTTTGCCGCTTTCGCCCGGTTTCCAGCTATTCATGACTTCGTCGGGATACGGTTTTACCTGATTGCCAGGCATTACTTCCACCAAAGCATTCTTATATATGGCTGACCATAAAGGATAATCGGTGAACAATCTCCCTTTGGCAGAAATAGCCACACCGGTAAGCTGATAAGTAGGGTCTGCAAAAACTTGTTCCAATTTCACAGATGTATTGCCGTTCGGATTAACCTCAACTTTGTGTTCGATATTGTTGCTGGTTGTGGCATCACTGTTTTTGATGGCATTACTTTCAGATTTTTGGTCCCCTGGTTTATTGTTGTTGCAAGCCGCAAAACCTGTGGCCAGAAAAACCATCATGTAGGTTAGTGTTTTTTTCATGATGGTTAAACCTGTAAGACCTCAAAAAAGTTTAAAATTTTCTTTTTTGGGGATTTAGGATGATGAAAATATACCGATAAAAGAAGCATGGATAAACGGTGATCATTAACATGAACGAATTTTAATGATGCTTGAAAAACATCAGGTAAATTTGCTTGATGATATGATAGGCGGCAAAAACCCAGAATAAAACGGCAATGCTTTTGTTGATGATTTTACTGCTGAGGGCAAATTTACTTTTGATATAATTGGCTGACCTTGCATAAATATACAAACATAAAAACGCGCCCAAGGCAGAACCAAAACTAAACACAATCAACTCAAAACCAGTTGCCTCGATCCATTCATGCGTGATCAGATAGGTGCCTGTAATCAGCCAGAAAGGGATTTGCATCGGGTTTACAATTCCAAGTATAATTCCGTATTTAATGCTGTCTTTACCAGAATAATCTTTGCTGGGCTCTTCGTTGCGGTTGTACCAGGTAACGAAGCCCAGCACGGTAAATAAAACCACCATTACCCAATCAATAATTGTGGACAGCTTCATTTGCTGCGAAAGCCAACTGGCACCGTGCATGATCAGCAGGGTGAAAAAAAACTCGATGACTGAAAAGGCAGAAATAAAATACAAGGCTTGTTTTATGCCACGGTTTATGGTGATCTGTACGAGGGTGAGATTGATATTTCCCGGCGGAATGTAGCCAATAAAATTGCAGACAATCCCCAGAAAAAAGGTCAGAAAAATCATGCAGTAAAAGTAATCAGGTTTTTTTAGATTGAAAATAAATCAGGTTCGATGAAGCAAACTTAATTTTTACCCTATAAAAGAAGCATCGGTTAGAAAATAAAAACCGCCCAATGATGGGCGGTTTTAAATATTGATAACATGTTTAATTTATTATACCTGTTTGATAAACTGGGCGTTGACACTAATCTTAACGTCTTCTCCAAGTACAATAGATCCGGCTTCAGTAATGCCGTCCCAGGTTAAAGCAAATTCTTTACGGTTGATTTTACCGGTTACTTCAAAACCAGATCTGAACTTTCCTGTAAAATCTGTTGCAGAACCACCAAATTCTACTTTTAAAGTTACTGGTTTGGTCACATCTTTTACGGTTAAATTACCTGTCAGATTATATTCATCATCTCCGGTTTTAGTAAAAGAAGTTGACTTGAAAGTGATCTTGGGATATTTTTCGGCATCAAAAAATTCGGCCGATTTTAAATGCCCATCGCGCTGTTCCTGGTTAGTATCAATGCTGTCCACATCTAAAGAAAAATCGACTTCTGCATTTTCAAAATTATCATTAGGAGCTTCGCAAGTACCTTCAAACTTTTTGAAAAAACCGGTTACATTAGAAATCACCAAATGCTTGATCTTGAAAGTAATTTCAGAGTGCATTGGATCTAAAACCCATTTTGTTGCTGTTGCCATAATTTTTTGTTTTTTTGGTTATGTTTTTAATATGACAAAAAAAATAAAAATTGTTGTTTAAACATCTTATTTCAGGTCAATAAAAATAGCATTTAAATTCAGGAAATTACCTGCTGCCGTAAACGTTCCTTCAAAAACTTCCCTGTGTAGGATTTTTTTTCTTTGGTTAATTTTTCAGGTAAACCCTCAAAAACTAAGTTTCCGCCTCTGTCGCCGCCTTCCGGTCCGATATCGATTACCCAATCTGCACATTTGATCACATCCATATTGTGTTCGATCACCACAATTGTATTGCCTTGTTCCAGCAAAGCATTAAACGATTTCAATAGCTTTTTAATGTCATGAAAATGAAGACCGGTAGTTGGTTCATCAAAAATAAACATCGTTTTGCTGGCATTATTTCCTTTGATCAGGAAAGAAGCAAGTTTAATGCGCTGCGCCTCGCCGCCAGACAAGGTATTGGACGACTGGCCTAACTGCACATATCCCAAACCAACTTCTACCAAAGGTTTTATTTTGTTCAGGATTTTGGTTTCCTTGGAGAAAAACCCCTGCGCTTCATCAATCGTCAACTGCAAAATATTAGCTATATTTTTATCCTGATAAGTAACATCGAGCACGTGCTGTTTAAACCGTTTGCCGTTGCAAGCTTCACATGGCAAATAAATATCGGCCATAAACTGCATTTCGATCTTCACTTCGCCTTCACCCTGGCAAACATCACAGCGGCCGCCTTCTACATTAAAAGAAAAAGCGGCAGGTTTCAATCCGGCTGCTTTTGCGGCTGGCAAGGCAGCAAATAAATTACGGATATCGTCCCAGGCTTTGATATAAGTAACCGGATTGGAACGCGAAGAACGGCCGATCGGGTTTTGGTCCACCATTTCTACCTGCTCAATTTTGCCGATGTCGCCTTCGATACCGTCATAACCTCCCGTTTTTTCACCCGAATAATTGCCCAAACTTTTTTGCAAGGCCGGATACAAAATCCGTTTGACCAAACTTGTTTTACCCGAACCGGAAACGCCGGCAACCACCGTCAAAATGCCAAGCGGAAATTTAACTTCGATGTTTTTCAGGTTGTTTTCGCGTGCCCCTTTTATCAGGATAAAATCATTCCAAGCCCGGCGTTGTTCCGGAACTGCAATTTCTTCGCGGTGACTTAAATATTTTCCGGTCAGGCTATTTTCATCAGTTAAAATTTCCCGATAAGTACCGGCAAAAACCAGTTCGCCGCCGTGTGTTCCGGCTTCCGGGCCAATATCAATGATATGATCAGCGGCCTGCATAATTTCTTCTTCATGTTCTACTACTAAAACGGTATTTCCTACATCACGCAGCGATTTCAAAACCGTGATCAGCCGTTGTGTGTCCCGTGGATGCAAACCAATACTTGGCTCATCCAATACATAAACAGAACCGACCAGACTGCTGCCTAACGAAGTTGCCAGGTTAATCCGCTGCGATTCTCCGCCGGAAAGCGTATTGGAAAGCCGGTTTAGGGTGAGGTAACTCAAGCCAACATTATTTAAAAACTGCAATCGGTTGATGATTTCGAGCAATAAACGACGTGCTATTTTTTCGTCCTGCTCATTCAATGTTATATTTTGAAAGAAAGCCAGGCATTCGTCTATCGGCATCAAAACAATATCTGTAATGGATTTTGAATTTATCTTGACAAAAGAAGCATCCGCGCGTAAACGGCTTCCTTTGCAATCCGGGCAGGTGGTTTTTCCGCGATAGCGAGACAACATGACACGGTACTGGATTTTGTAAGTTTGCTCCTCCAGCTCTTTAAAATAAGCGTCCAATCCTCTGAAATATTTATTGCCCGTCCAAACCAAAGCTTGCTGTTTGGGAGTTAACTGACTGTAAGCACGATGGATAGGAAAATCAAACTTGAGGGCTTTGTTCACCAGCTCATCGTTCCATTCCTTCATTTTTTCGCTGCGCCAGGGTGCAACCGCGCCATCATAAATGGATTTGCTTTTATCCGGGATGACCAAATCTTCATCAATGCCAATCGTTTTGCCATAACCTTCGCATCTTCTGCAAGCACCATAAGGATTGTTGAAGCTGAAAAAATTGGGCGAAGGTTCTTCAAAATGGATCCCGTCCAGTTCAAAACGATCACAAAAAAACTGGTCTTTTTCCGGTTGTTCTTCTAATGGTTTGAAACGGAGATAACAATCGCCGCGGCCTTCAAAAAAAGCAGTTTGTACAGAATCAGCGAGGCGGCTCAGGGTTTCTTCTTCGGCATTCATAATTACCCTGTCAACCACAATAAAAACCTGATGGCCTTCGTGCAGTTGTACATCTTTTATCGTGGTATCTTCCAGGATTTGTTCTATCCGCGAAAGCTTTCCTTCAAACAAAACCCTTTGAAAACCTTTTTGCAGCAAAACCGCCAGTTCTTCTTTTAAAGTCCGGTTGTTGTGCGGATGAAGCGGACAATAAACGGTAACGGCTGTATCTTTGGACAAAGCCGAAGCAAAATTTACCACATCGGTTACGTTATCTTTTTTAACGATTTGTCCTGATTTTGGCGAAATTGTTTTTCCGGTCCGGGAGAAAAGCAGTTTCAAGTAATCGTAGATTTCGGTAGAAGTGCCGACAGTAGAACGCGGATTGGAAGTAATCACTTTTTGTTCGATCGCAATAGCTGGTGCAATCCCTCTGACATAATCCACATCTGGCTTGTTCATCCGGCCTAAAAACTGCCGCGCATAGGATGACAAGCTTTCTACATAACGCCGCTGTCCTTCCGCATAAAGCGTATCAAAAGCAAGGGAAGACTTCCCGGAACCAGACATGCCGGTAACCACAACTAATTTGTTTTTGGGAATGGCAACAGTCAAATTTTTCAAATTGTGCACCCTAGCACCTGCAATCAAAATCTGCTTTTTAGAGTCGGTCTCTGTATCTATGTTCATTTAAATTTTTCTATGGTAAAAGAAGCATCAGCAAAAATCTGTTTCTTTAAAAAACAAAAATACCGCTCTACCGATATAACTGGGTCTTTTTATTTTAATATTTGTTTGTTATTAAAATTTTTATTTTATTTGATATTATAATTGTTTAAACTTCTATACAGCTGCTATCGATAGAATTCTACTTTTTTCAAAAAAATTTTCATTTAAAAAAAGGATAAGGTAGCAGTTCTATGGAGTTTAAAGAGACGAGTGATCAAGATTTGGTCCATCTGTATATTTCCGGTAGTGAAGCGGGTTTAGCAGAACTCATCCGCAGGTACCAGGCGAAAATATATACATCTATTTATTTATTGGTTAAAGACGAGTATCTGGCTGAAGACATTTTCCAGGATACTTTTATCAAAGTTATTAATACCCTTAAAGCAGGCAAGTATAATGAAGAAGGCAAATTTTTGCCTTGGGTGGCGAGGATTGCCCACAATCTGGTGATCGACCATTTCCGCCGGGAAAAAAGGACTCCGGTTGTCAACAACGGCGAAACTTTCGATATTTTTGATGTTTTAGGCCAGTACGATGAAAGCACGGAAGACCGGATTATCCGGGAGCAGACTTATACCGACCTGAAAAAACTGATTCATTTATTGCCTTCGGAACAAAAAGAAGTTTTGATTATGCGTCATTACGGAGACCTGAGCTTTAAGCAGATTGCCGATATTACAGACGTCAGCATCAACACTGCTTTAGGCCGCATGCGTTATGCATTGAACAATTTAAGAAGGATGATGACCAGCAAAGAATTACTCCTGAAAGATTAATAATTTTTTTTGGTTTCATACTAATGGTGTAGACTTTTCGTTCAATTGCTGATTCTCTTTTATGACCGAAGCTTATGACCGAAATCTCTACAAATGAAGTAACCCATGCTGGCATCAATAAACCGTTAAGCAAAGACCAGATTAACTCAACTGATGATCTCGACCCACACGAACAGCAATTTTATAAAGCAATATCTTCATATTTGAACCGGATACAGTTTCTGCCCAAAACAGAAACTGTTCTTAAAATTATTACCTACTCCAGGTTAAAAAAATAATTGGTGCTTCTTTTACCGAATTAATTATTTTTTTAGGTTGAGAGCCTGTTTAAATTTTATTTAATAATATTTCCATGTTTCTTTTATCATCCAAAAAATGACAGACATTTGGTTTTGGTTTATTTAAATTGATTGCAGACACCAATTTTTATAGGGTAAAAGAAGCATTGGCATCAATCCTGAGCATATCGGATGATCTTGTATAAATTTAAACAGGCTATAATCTTTTGACATGACGTAAAATTGGAGAAAAAAAAATATTTACGTTTGCATTATGCTTAAAACAGACCGTTATAAAGCTTTTGTCGTTTATTTTTCTGCCCATCAGCCCAGTCCTGTCACAGAACTTCGTTACAATTCACCTTTTGAACTTTTGGTAGCTGTTATCCTGTCGGCACAATGTACAGACAAGCGCATTAATCAAATTACGCCTGCCCTTTTTGAACGTTTTCCTACGCCGGAAAGCTTGGCAGAGGCAACCGTGGAGGAAGTGTTTACTTATATCAGAAGCGTTAGTTATCCGAACAACAAAGCCAAGCATCTGGTTGGGATGTCTAAAATATTAGTGACCGAATTCAACAGCGTGGTGCCGCAGGGAATGGACGAACTGCAAAAAATGCCTGGCGTGGGCCGGAAAACAGCAAATGTGATTTCTTCGGTAATTTATCAGGAGCCGGCGATGGCTGTGGATACGCATGTATTTCGCGTTTCCCACCGCATCGGATTGACTACCCATGCCAAAACGCCGCTGGCAACAGAATTACAACTGCTTAAATATCTGCCAAAAGAAGTAGTTGGTGTAGCGCACCACTGGCTGATTTTGCATGGCCGGTATATCTGTGTAGCCCGCACGCCAAAATGTGAAATCTGTCCGCTCACCCATTTTTGCAAATATTTTCAGCAGGTCAATACAGAAACGGCTTTGCGCAAAAAAGAACTTGCACAAGCGCAAAAAAATAAAAACGTTAAAAAAACCAGGAAACTGAAGCAGGTATCGAAGGTACTTCAACAATATGCAGTGCCAGGGGACAGTTGATAATATTATTTGTATTAACTACATTTACTACTTCTTTTATGCCTATTTTTATGATAATTATTTGATAAAAATATTAGCACATCCTAAATATTTTACCTACCTTCGATACTTTAAAAACTAAAATAATGAGTAATATAGATAAAAACAGTACAGATAAATTAAAGGCTTTACAGCTTACTTTGGATAAACTGGAAAAATCTTATGGTAAAGGAACTGTGATGAAATTGGGTGATACAGCCATTGATCCAATAGAATTTATTTCCACGGGATCGATCGGTTTGGATATCGCTTTGGGTATTGGCGGTTTGCCAAAAGGCCGGGTAGTTGAAATTTACGGACCAGAATCTTCCGGTAAAACAACTTTAGCCATTCATGCCATTGCCGAATCACAGAAAAAAGGCGGCATTGCAGCTTTTATTGATGCTGAACACGCTTTCGACCGTACTTATGCACAAAAATTAGGCGTTGATATAGAAAACCTGTTAATTTCTCAACCGGATAATGGCGAGCAGGCTTTGGAAATTGCGGATAATTTAATCCGTTCCGGTGCAATTGATATTATTGTGATCGATTCTGTGGCAGCTTTAGTACCAAAAGCGGAGATTGAAGGCGAAATGGGTGATTCTAAAATGGGTTTACAAGCCCGTTTGATGTCTCAGGCCCTGCGGAAATTGACCGGGATGATCAGCAAAACTGGTTGCTGCTGTATCTTTATCAACCAATTGCGCGAGAAAATTGGGGTGATGTTTGGCAACCCTGAAACTACAACCGGCGGTAATGCTTTAAAGTTTTATGCTTCCGTGCGTTTGGATGTTCGCCGTGTATCGCAAATTAAAGATACGGATGAGGTATCCGGAAACCGGGTAAAAGTGAAGATCGTGAAAAACAAAGTTGCGCCTCCTTTCCGCTTGGCCGAATTTGATATTATGTTTGGTGAAGGGATTTCTAAAGCCGGTGAAATTATTGATTTGGGTGTGGAATACAACATCATCAAAAAATCCGGTTCCTGGTTTAGTTATGGAGAAACCCGGTTGGGACAAGGCCGTGATGCAGTAAAAAACCTGATCCTGGACAATCCGGAAATGATGGAAGAATTGGAAGGAAAAATTAAAGATGCTGTGGCAGGTGTAGTAGAAACTGTTGCAGAAGTAAAATAGTTCCCATCTAAACAAATACATGACAAAAGAAGCAGTTGAGCCTAAAAACTACCAACTGCTTCTTTATTTTCCGCCGGTCCTGGCATACATATAAATTATCGCCCCAATCACACCTAAAATCAAAACAACCAAGCCTGTAGAACCTTTTTTCTTGTCCTGCCGCATTAGCCAAATTAAAAACCCAACCAGCGGCAAAACGAAAATTGCCCAAAAAATCAAAGAAGCTGTACTCATTTTTATGTTGTTAAAGTTGCATCCGTGCCAGCGGTGCTATCTGCTGGCCAACAAAATCTTGTTTTAAAAATTTATAATAACCGGTAGCTGCAATCATGGCTGCATTATCGGTACAATACTCAAAGGCAGGAATGTAACAGCTCCAGCCTTTTTGCAGTGCTGTTTCCTGCAACAAAGTCCGTAAACCCGTATTTGCAGAAACGCCTCCGGCCAAAGCAATTTCTTTTATTTGATACTGATCGGCAGCTTTTTTTAGTTTATTGATCAAAATTGTTGCAATCCGTTTTTCGATGGAAGCACAAAGATCAGGTAAATTTTCTTTTAAAAAATCCGGATTTGCTGCAACCTTGTCTTGCACAAAATATAGGAATGCTGTTTTTAGCCCACTAAAACTGAAATTTAAACTTGGGATTTGTGGTTCCGGAAAACGAAAAGCATCAGGATTTCCTAACCTTGCATATTTATCGATTAAAGGACCGCCGGGATAAGGCAAGCCTAAAATTCGGCTCGTTTTGTCCATTGCTTCTCCGGCTGCATCATCCAAAGTTTCACCAATAATCTTAAAATCAAAATAATCTTTTACCAATACAATTTGTGTATGGCCCCCGGAAACGGTAAGGCAGATAAAAGGAAATTTCGGCTTAGGATCTTCAATAAAGTTAGCCATGATATGCGCTTGCATGTGGTTGACTTCGATTAAAGGAAGGTTACGCGCCAAGGCAAAAGCTTTTGCAAAAGAAACACCGACCAATAAAGCACCTAAAAGTCCGGGGCCGCGGGTAAAACTGACCGCATCAATATCATTTTTTGTAACTTTAGCCGTTAATATGGCTTGTTGAACGACAGGAATGATATTTTGCTGGTGTACCCGAGAGGCCAACTCCGGGACAACACCGCCGTAAGCAGCATGGATACTCTGGCTAGTAATCATATTACTAACCACCGAACCATTTATGCATATTGCAGCGGAGGTTTCATCGCAGGAAGATTCTATCCCTAAAATTACAGACATTCACAACTGGTATTAAGCTTGCAAAGTTATTAAAAAAGCACTCAAAATAACCCTAACCGTTCTGCTCCTTATCATTCTGATGCTGGGGTTGATTGTATTTTCTTTTCAATTTAAATCCGTACAAACATGGGCAGCAAAAAAAGCAGCCAGATATTTGTCTAATGAACTGCATACTACTGTATCGATTAAAAGCTTGTACTTAAAGCCTTTTTCGTCAATTGTTTTGGAGGACTTGTATGTGCTCGATCAGCAAAAAGACACTTTATTAAGAACTCCTCTGTTGGATGTGCAGTTGAGTGGTTTTTCAGTTTTAAATAGCCTATCTGCCAGAAAAATCGATTTTAAAAATATCACGCTGAACAATGGTTCTTTCTACTTAAAAAAATTAAAGAATAAGAATACCAATCTGAATTTTATCCTAGATTATTTTAATTCCGGCCCAGCTTCACCTAAAAATAAAAGCAAACCCTGGACAATCAATTTTGAACAAATTGCCTTGAACAACTTCCATTTCAGGTATAAAAACCAGTTGGTGGATACTAGTATCAATGGTGTTAATTTTGATGATGTTGATCTCAGCCGCTTAAATATTGCTGCCAATGGCCTCGATCTGAAAAACCATTTGTTCAAAGCTGCTATCAAAAACTTATCGTTTAGGGAAAAAAGTGGTTTTCTTTTGCAAAAACTGGCATCGGTCGTTACGATAGACAGCAACCGGATCGAACTACGGGAACTAACCCTAAATACGCCAAATTCCCGATTGAAAAAATACTTTCAGCTTGAATTTAAAAGTTTTGATGACTTTGACGATTTTGAGCACAAGGTAATAATGTCTGCTGATTTTAAAGATGCCCATTTATCTTCAAAAGACATTGCTTTTTTTGTTAATGAACTACACCATGTAAAGTTCGAGCTTGGCCTAAGTGGCGTAATCAAAGGTAAAGTGGACAATTTGAAAGCCAAAAAAATGTCAGTACAAGCCGGGCAAGCTACTTTTATCAAAGGAAACTTTAGCTTGAAAGGCTTGCCCAATTGGGAGCAGACTTTGATGGAACTAAACATTGAACAGGTTTCGACCAATAAAAAAGACCTGGATTTGCTTTACAAGAATTTTACCGATAAAAGAAGTAGTGCCATACCGGCCATTGTAGAAAGATTTGGCAACATCAGTTTTAGTGGCCAGTTCAGCGGTTTTCAAAATGACTTTGTGGCTTATGGCAGTTTTAAAACCAAATTGGGCAAGTTCAGTTCGGATGTAAACATGAAGATCAAAGGTGATGTACCGAGTTATAGCGGCAACGTAAAGACTTTTGATTTTGATTTTAGAAGCTTGCTGGGGGAAAATTCTTTGAACCGTGCTACACTTTCTGCGGATATAAAAGGTACAGGTTTCGATTTAAAAACACTCACCGGAAAGCTAAATGCAAAAGTAAAATATTTAGACTTCAACCGTTACCGATATAACAACGTGAATGTGAACGGAACTTTTCGCAAAAAATATTTTGATGGTGCAGTGCTGGTCAATGATCCGAACCTAAAACTGAGTTTTAAAGGGAATGTTGATTTAAACCCTACTTTGCCTGTCTTCCATTTTATTTCGGATATAAAAGGAGCACGGCTAAACAAGCTTCATTTTCTAAAAGACACCATTGCGGTTGATGCAAGGTTCAGTTCTGATTTCTCTGGAAACAGTATCGACAATATCAACGGAAATGTTTTGTTGAGACAGGTCAAACTGGTCAATCCTACCAACAGTTATTTAGTGGATTCCCTGTATTTTGCGGCTGCAGGTAGAGGCAGGGAACGCGAACTTACGCTAAAATCTTCTCTTGCAGATGGCAGTTTAAAAGGTGATTATGATTTAAACACGCTTCCTTCCTACTTCAAAACGCTGGTCAAAAAATACATTCCTTCTCTTCAAACTAAGTTTGTTCCGCCAAAACCTCAAAATTTTGCTTTCAGGCTCAACCTGAAAAACTTGGATCCGATCACTACTCTTTTTATCCCTAAACTTAAAATCCCGGAGCAAGGAACCTTTGTGGGCAACTTTAATTCCTTTAACAAAACAGCAACACTGAACGGTTTGATCAAAACCATTCAATATGATAAAATGGTTTTTCATGATCTGCTGATTGATGAAAGCACTGATAATGAAGATATAGACATAAATATTTCTTTAAGCAAAATTAACTTCACAGACAGCCTTTTTATCAAAAACATCAACATAACCAATTTTTTGAAACGCGACAGTTTAAACTTTAACATTAAGCTTTCAGATAAAAATGCAGTAAACCAGTTAGACCTTTACGGTTTGGTTGAATTTGGAAGAGACACGACTGCCAAGCTTAAAATTTTGCCTTCAGATATTATTATTGAACAGCAGAAATGGCGGATTGCAGAACAAGTCAGGATCAGGATTTTGGAAAATGCACGTACCCAGATCGCAGGTTTTGTATTATCAAATGGTTTGCAAAAAATCAGTATTGATGGTTTCATCTCCCCAAAACCAGAAGATAAACTGAAAGTTGCTTTTGACCGGTTCAGCTTAGCTTCTTTGGACCAGCTTACCAAAGCTTCCGGTATTAAATTAACGGGGACACTCAATGGTGACGCTGTTTTAAGTTCCATTACCAGCACTCCGGGAGTGGAATCAGATCTTCATGCAGATTCGATCACCATTAATAAAACCGCTATCGGCAACCTTAATCTTTCTGCTAAGTTAGATAATGACAATAAAATAGCTTTGGTGAATTTGAACTTACTGAACAAGGGCTTGGAAACTTTGAACGTAAATGGGAAATATCACTTGGCAAGCGAGGAGAACAAACTTGATTTTCATGTTAAAATGGATCAAACGGAAGCTGTAATCCTTGATCCTTTGGTAAATGATCTGGTTTCAAATTTAAGTGGCCATATTTCTGCTGATCTCGATTTGACGGGTATGCCTGAAAAACCGCAAATTAACGGCAATTTGAGTTTGCAAAATACAGGCCTGACTATTAATTATCTAAAAACGCCTTATCTGATCAATGATAATGTATCGGTTAAAAACAGTATCATATCTATTCAAAACCTCCAACTAAAAGACGACCGGAAGGGTTATGGCGTGGTGAATGGTACAGTTGATCTGAATAATCTTTCAAATCCGGACATCGAGGCAACAATTGATGCACGGAACCTGCTTGCATTAAATACGGCTTTTAAAGATAACCGTTTGTATTATGGTACTGCTTTTGCCACCGGAAAATTCAGTTTTCAGGGGCCGACAGATAACATGCGGATCGATATAAAAGCAAAAACGGAAGAAGGGACTGTTTTTAATATTCCGCTAAACTCTTCCAGTACGGCCAGCACCTATGATTTTATTACTTATATCAGCAGGGATTCTTCTAAAAACGTTAAAAAAGAACGCTCGTTTAATGGTGTAACGCTCAACTTTGATTTAACGATTGATGAAAAGACTTTGGTTAAAATCACCACGGATTACGGCCAATTGGAAGGCAGCGGAACGGCAAGCAATCTGCAATTAAACATCAACAGCTCTGGAGATTTTGAGATGCGCGGCGATTATCTAATTACCAATGGGAAATTTGAATTTACGGCGCAAAATTTTATCAGTAAAGTATTTCAGGTGGATCAGGGTGGAACGATCCGCTGGACGGGCGATCCGTCTAACGCGGAAATCAACCTAAAAGCAACTTATGAAGTACGCACCGATATTAACGATCTGTACAGGGCAGCAGGATTATCAAATGCGCAGGAAAGCCAGCAGAAACTGGTGCAAGCAGAACTTTTGCTGACCAAATCATTAACGCATCCAGACATTGATTTCAACTTTAATTTTCCGAACGATCCTTCTATAAAAGATGAACTGGCTGCTTATTTAAATGATGCGACAAACAGGAACCAGCAGGCTTTAAGTTTGATTGTGCGGCGGAAATTTGCAACCGGTACCGGGGAAAACCTGACGAAAGAAGTTGGCAGCACGGCGCAGGATGCGATCAGTGAATTTGCATTTAACAAGCTGAACAACTTTATTTCCCAGTCCAATATCAAAAACCTTGATCTGAATATCCGTTCTTTTAACGATGCAAGTGCTTCTTTGCGGTTGTTTAAAAATCGTTTGGTTTTGAACGGAAGTTTGTACAATAACCAGGTTGGCAATGATCTTTTCACCCAAAATACCAATGTTTTCAGTTCTAATTTCAACAACTTTACCAAAGATTTTGAAGCGCAATATTTAATTTCTAAAGATGGAAAGCTGACAGCCAAATATTCTTACCGCGCCTTGAACAGTACCACTTTAAATACGATTAATGATCAGTTGGGTTTGCAATATGTAAATGGTTTGGGTTTGGTTTATCAGCAGGATTTTGATTCTTTTTCGGAGTTTTTAAAGAATATTTTCAACAAAAAAAGAAACAACAGAAGGAATAATCTGCCAACAAGCAGTGGAACTTCAAAAGCAAACACAGTTTTAGAGGACAACTAAAGAAAGGAAACCTTATCAAATTCGATGCTTCTTTTATCACATAAAATTTATGCTGATAAAAGAAGCATTCAGAAAAACGGGAATTACAAATCTTTTAGAATGGCATGTCCCATTTTATCCCTTTTAGTTTTGAGATAAAATTCATTATGCGGGTTTGAAGATACTTCTATTGGCAAAGTATCTACAATTTCCAATCCGTATCCTGATAAACCAGTCCGTTTTTTAGGATTGTTGGTTAGCAGTTTCATCTTGGTAATATTTAAATCACGGATGATTTGTGCACCAACGCCATAATCCCGCTGATCCATTTTAAAGCCCAATTGCAAATTTGCATCTACCGTGTCATACCCATTTTCCTGCAAGTGATACGCTTTTAGTTTATTAATCAACCCGATGCCCCGGCCTTCCTGGTTCATATACACAATTACACCCTTGCCCTCTTTTTGAATAATTTCCATGGCTTTGTGCAACTGCGGACCACAATCGCAGCGGCAGGAACCAAAAATATCGCCGGTAATGCACGAACTATGAACACGGACTAAAACAGGTTCGTCTGGCTGCCAAGCTCCTTTTACCAATGCAATATGATGATCCCCGGTACTTTTTTGCGTATAGGCAATCATATCAAAATCGCCCCATTGAGTAGGCATTTTTACAGAAATCTCCTTGGTGATCAGGCTTTCTGAATTCATTTTGTATTTGATCAGGTTTTCGATAGAAATAATTTTTATATCAAATTCCTCTGCCATCACTTCCAAATCAGGTAATCGGGCCATTTCACCATCCTCTTTTAAGATTTCACAAATTACACCTGCCGGTTCAAAACCAGCCATCACAGCCAGATCTGTAGCTGCTTCTGTATGGCCTGCGCGCCGAAGAACTCCGCCCTCTTTTGAAATCAAAGGAAAAATATGACCAGGACGGCCAAAATCCGAAGGCTGTATGACGGGATCGATCAGGGCAAGCACTGTTTTAGAGCGATCACTCGCGGAAATCCCGGTTGTACATCCATGGCCTAACAGATCTATAGAAACAGTAAAATTGGTTTCATGCGAGGCCGTGTTGTTTCCAACCATTAAATCCAATTGGAGATGCTGCGCAATAGAACGTGCAATTGGTGCACAAATCAATCCGCGGCCATACCGAGCCATAAAGTTTATCGCTTCAGGTGTGGCGTTTCGGGCGGGAATGTAAAAATCGCCTTCGTTTTCCCGGTCTTCATCATCCACAATAATGATCATTTTCCCGGCTTTTATATCTTCAATCGCTTCTTCTATCTTGCTTAGCATTTTGTAAGTATTATTACAATAGGTATTGTAGAAATAAATTTAATACAAATCAAATTTTACCTTAACCCTGTACGCAAAGCTAAGGATTAATGAAAGCGCAGCAGTCGAAGTATTGTCAAATCAGATCGATACTGTTTTTATCGGTATAAATTTTATTTGCAATTATTAATGCCGATAAAAGAAGCATCAAGGGGATGATGTATTTGAAGCTTTAAATATTTTTGATTTTTTCTCTAAGATTTTTAGAAAGAATTTTTTATAAATATCGACATCAAAAATAGCAGAATCTGTGGCGGCTTTATAAGTTAGGAAGAACCCAAGGGGAGTTAAAACGACAATGGCAATCCACATACCTACTGCCGGCGGAACATGTCCATCTTTTGCAGATTTTTCTCCAATGGTAGAAATGATATGGTAAATCAGGAAAAACACCACCGAAACAACTACAGGCAAGCCCAAACCGCCTTTCCGGATAATAGCACCTAAAGGCGCACCAATCAAAAATAGCACCAGGCAAGCTGCTGATAAAGTAAATTTTCGCTGGTATTCTACCAAGATCCGCCGGATATTTTTCGTGGTTTCTTTTACAATTTCCACTTTCGGCGTTACAATATCTTTTAAAGACCGTGCTTCTCCTAAACCAGAACTGACGGCATTTAAACGTTCATTTTGCTTAAATGTTGACAGGATATTATTTCCTACTATATACTTCTGCTGGTCTGTCCTGCTTTGATGTGGAACAGAAAAGTATTTTACATAAGGGCTAAAAAATTTAAATTCCAAATTCAAGCCACTATCCAAACTATGCTCTACAACTTTCTGCGTTTGGTTCAATTGCTTCAAGTTCATCATTTGATAAGCACTTTTAAACTCACTTTCATTTGTGCGTTTGAATTTCAAGTTGGATAAATCGAACTTTTGCTCTGTCTCTTTAAAACGTAAACGTGTTAAACGCTGCCGCGGATTATAGCCTTTATCACCATTGGTTTCTTCATAGCGGATTCCGTTTTTAAGTTTCAACACTAAAAAAGAATCATCGGGGGTGCGGTACATGCTTCCTTCTTTTGCCAGGACAACAGAATTATTGCCGTTGGAAGGGTTTTTTTCATAGATCATCATTCCGAAAAGCCTAATTCCGTCCGGATCTTTTTTTCTTACGCGAATGGAATAGCCGGGAAAACTACTGCTAAAAATACCTTCCGGTAATAAATTAGTTGACTTTTGCTGACGGGCATCATACAACAAAGAAAAATATTTAAGGTTAGCCACGGGAAGCATATAATCCGAAAATATAAATGCCGCCGTACTAAGCAGTGCCACTACAATTACCATTGGATACATAGCACGGCTTAAAGATACGCCGGCAGATTTTATTGCTACCAATTCATAATTTTCTCCCAAGCTGCCAAAAGTCATAATGGATGAAAGCAAGATGGCAAGCGGCAAAGCCATAGCCACATTGGTTGCCGAAGCATACATCATCAGTTCCAGGATGACGTACCATTCAAACCCCTTTCCGATCAGGTCATCAATATATTTGAACAGGAATAGCATGAGCAGAACAAACATCACTATAAAAAAAGTGACAAAGAATGGCTGGATAAAAGCCTTTAGTATCAGCAGGTGTATCTTTTTCACTTATCTGTCTCCCTCTCTTTCATCGTCATTTTAAGCACCAAGTACACCAATCAAATAAGCAATCTGATTATTCCAGATCAAAGTGCGTTCCCTGATATTTTCTTCCAATGCAAAATCAGTAATTCCCAAGGCAACATCATTTGTCAGTTCATCCTGAATAATTTCCATTTCAAAATAACTTTGCGGATCATCATCTGTCCACCTAAACCGTACAAACTTGTTTTCTTTCATCGTCAGCAACTTTGCATCCTGCGTTTCATCGTCCCAGGAAAAAGTATAAAGCTGATCTTTAATCGTTACATCATCTGCAAACCACTGTGCCAAGCCATTTGGCTCGCTCAAAAAGCTATATAATATTTTGGGTGAGGACTTTATTTCGTACTCAATTTTAAATTTCTTCTTATCGCTCATCTTTAATTATACGGAAATTTTTAGGTAGAAAATGTAAATTTTAACAATTTTTCTTATTAAAACTAATTTCTGATATATTTGCACACTGTTAAAAACGGCGGGGTAGCTCAGATGGTTAGAGCGCAGGATTCATAACCCTGAGGTCGGCAGTTCGATCCTGCTCCCCGCTACCAAATCGGCAAACGAGGCAAAATCCAGACTTAAATCGGGTATGCCTCCTTTTTTTTGTGAGACATTTTGCTGGAAATAAGCGATATATGAAAAGAGAAAATTTATCCTAGTGGTTCGACACTTGTCCTTTATCTTACTATAAGTGATACCTGCTGGAAACAATAAAAACTGTATCCTTTGCCTTGTATGATAATCAGCAGAAAGCCACTTTAAACGCATTCTAGAGGCAAATTTGATCGCAAGATCAACGCATTCATCAAGGTTCGACACTTGTTTTGTGCACTTCAATAATTCTTGTTCAATTTCCTGCATTTCTACCTGGTATTTTGACCAAAAACGATTGTAAAGATCACTGGTAATTTCCTCTTCGACATACCTTTCTTCTAACCTATTTACTTTTTGCGTAACTTCATGATACTTGTTTTGAAGTACCTCGTACGTCTCGTTTTGTCCCTTAGTCAGGTGATTAAAGGTTGCGATCATTTGACTTCTAAGCAGGTTTACAACGTCGGCATCTACATTCAGATTGAATTCTTCTAATATATTGGCGAAGGTATTATTTAATATTTCTGCATTCTTATTATTACCGCACCCTATGGTATTGCATTTATAATAATGGATGTTCTTTTTTTTTACCAGATATCCTCGCATTGGTTTGCCACATTCATCGCAAAATAAAAACCGTTTTAACGGTATGTTATTATTTGTTTCTACAAGGTTATAGCCATGCGCATTATTATCCAACAAGCCATTCACTTTTAGAAAAAGATCCCGCGAAACCAATTTTTCATGATTACCTTCTACAACTTTCCCTTCGAGCATGTTATGTGCCATTAAGCCACAGTAGAATGGATTTCTGAAAATCTCTGATATGCGTTGATGATTCAATTTTAAGCCTCGCTGACTTAACCTGATACGAATGGACTCATTAGACAAACCTTCCTGCGCCTTCCATTCAAATGCCTGCCTTAAAAGTTTTCCCTTTACATTAACAACTATTTTTCTACGACCATTGCTACGGATGGAATCATAACCCAGGGGCGGCATAGTTGGCCAGTCACCTCTAAAAAGCATTTCCTTAATACCGGCAGTACATTTCTGCTTCCTTAGCTGGTTATCAAATTCACCAAATAGAAACAGCATTTTTTGCTGCATCTGGCCCGAAGCGCTGGAGGTATCAATCGGTTGAGTAACAGATACAATTTCGATTCCTAATTTCCTTAACTCCCCACTTAACCAAATCGAGTTATCATTTCTTGAGAATCTTTCCAGACTATATACTAATATATAGGATATACTCTGTTTTGATTTCTTAACAAAGTCAATCATGGATTTGAATTCCTTACGCTCATCATTCTCTGCACTCTCATAAGTACCTCCGAAGCATGCAAGAATATTATAGTTTAATTTACTTGCGTAGGAATTGCAACCTTTTAATTGAGTGACAAGACTTAAGTTATCCGCTTGTTCCCGGCTGCTAACGCGAGTATAGATCACGCAATTTGTGCCGTGTAGGGTAAGCTTTGTTTTAGAGCCTTTAGCGAAGACATTGAAAATAGAGGATTCAGTATTATTACTCATTTTCCTACGATTATTTAACAATACAATTTAGGGATTTTATCGACTTAATCAAAGTTTTCCATTGTTGGTAACATAAAAATTAAAGATAATGACCGTAAACTTTTTTAGAGTAGCAATTACCTCAAAAGCCTGTTCGTTGGTAAGATTTTGAAAAATTTTACAAGCTTTCACTTCCTTGATGGTCAAGTCATGCCGACGAGTGATTTCGTTACTTTTAAGCTTATTCATACCCATTGTATTTAATTGATTATCGAGTATTAGCTTTTCTTTTATTGCTAATAATGATTTATCATATGCCTTTTCTTTGTTTTAGAGAAGCAAATCTGCGGGAAGCTTATTTAAGTAATTGTACAGCTAAAACCGGGCACAATTTTTAAATGTACTGACCTGGTTTTTAGTTGTCTATTACAAATCGATCCTAAAAGCTATTATTTATAGTGCCCCTGTTACTTTATTTTATGCCCCTAACTAACAGTAATTCAAGTACCTGTTAACAATCCTTGTCCCATAACCGGGACTTACCAGTACTTGTCAGTATTTGCACCAAATTGGCCGCCAAAACCAATGGCCATGATGCAAAAAATAGTAACCAGAAAACGCTTTACCACTAATAACAGGGTTAGAAGCTACGGCAGGGCTGCAACAAATGGGGCTACTTAAATCCTTGACAAAAGCATTAATCAAATCATAAAAAGGAGTTTTCACCAATAGCCTTTAGGGAGCGTTACGAACTCGGCTGCGTTCAGCAAAGATGTATTTTTGTCCACAAAAATTCTTTGCCGCCTGCTGCGGACGCTTTCCGGGGTTCGGAACTCACCCCTTTTAAGAACCAATTAAAGCATGTAATATGCCAAGGAAAAAAGCGGAAGACCAGGACAAATTATTTAGCTATCCGGTCAGGACAAGGGTAACCGAAAAAGCATTTAACCGTCTTGAAAAGTTAAGGGAGACCAGCAATTGCAGTACGATTGGCGAGTTAGCCCGAAAAGTTCTATCTAATCAGGAAATCAAGTGTTTTTATATAGACCGTTCCCTTCCTGCGGTAATGGAAGAGCTGGCACTGGTCCGAAAGGAATTAAAAGCCATAGGGACCAACATTAACCAGCTTACCCGAAGCTTTAACAGCACCCATGATGAAAACGCAAAGGCCTTCTATGTTTTAAAAGTATCTGATCTATATAAAACAGTTGATGCTAAAGTAAACGAACTGCTTTCCATCATTTCCAGCTTGTCCAAGAAATGGTTGCAAAAATAATCAGCGGTAAAAGCATCAGGGGGATTTTGAACTATAACGAGCAAAAGGTGACCGAAGGAAAAGCGCAGCTTATCCTGGCAAGCGGTTTTGGAGGGGAAATTGGCCAAATGAACTTTGCAAACAAGATACAACGGTTCGGGCACCTGACCATACTTAACGAAAAAGTAAAAACCAATGCTTTGCATATTTCCCTGAATTTTGATTCGGGCGAAAGTTTAAACACGGATAAATTACAGGAGATCGCAATGGCCTACATGGACAAAATAGGTTTTGGTGACCAGCCTTACCTGGTTTACAGGCACGAGGACGCTGCCCATCATCACGTCCATATTGCAACTATCAATATCCAGGCTGATGGTAAGCGTATTGATATCCATAACATAGGAAGGTTAGTATCCGAACCGGCAAGGAAAGCAATAGAACAAGAGTTCGGCCTTGTGAAAGCGGAAAGCAAACAGTTTAAAACACGACCTGGCATTAAACCTGCTGGTATAGAGAAAGCCGCGTACGGACAAATACCAACCAAAAGGGCGGTGAGTAATGTGGTAAATGCAGTAGTAAATTCTTATAAGTTTACTTCCCTTGCAGAACTGAACGCCATACTCAAACAGTTTAACGTGATAGCAGACCGGGGCAAAGAAGAAACACAGATGTTTCAAAAGAAGGGACTGATCTATAGTCTTATAGATGAAAAAGGAAACGCAATTGGCGTCCCTATCAAAGCCAGTTCCCTTTACAGTAAACCTACTTTAACTAACCTGGAGAAACATTTTAAGAAAAACGAAGAAGAAAGAAAGCCTTATAAAGAAAATCTAAAAACGGCCATAGACAAAGTTTTTACCGGTTACCAGGAAATCACGAAGGATACATTTGTAAAAGAACTGGCAAAACTGCAAATAAACGTCGTATTCCGGCAGAACGAACAAAGCTTTACTTATGGGGTAACCTTTGTTGACAACCAGAACAAAACTGTTTTTAATGGAAGCGATTTGGGTGAAGCCTACATCGCAAAAGCGCTTAGTGAAAGGTTTGGCAATCAGGATAAACCCAATCAGCAACAGCAATCCAAGCCAAACAAGGCATCTTACTTGCAGCAGCAAAAGGAGACCAGTTACCTTAAACCACAAAAAGAAACAGACTACCTGAAAACAGGCCAAAAGGAACAGGAAAAAACTTACCTCAGGCCAAATTTGCCGGAAAGGTTACTGGATAACCTGCTGGGCAAAACAGACGAGGATAGCTTACCAACAATTCCTGAGGATAAAAAGAAGAAGAAAAGGGAACTGCATTTATAAAAATATCCGAAAGGATTAGCCGAAATAAAAAACAAAGCCGCTTCACACCAAAGGGCCTGGATTTAACTATTCAGGCCCTTTTTTAATTATGATAACCCTTGTTTCATCAAAACAAGTGATACCCATCAGAAGGCAAAAACCGTTTCCTCCATTCCGCTAAGGCTGCATTCCTTAAACCGTTTTTGCCTTGTTAAGGTGAAAGCGTGAGGCCCTTTCGTCGCCACACGCTTTTAACCTGCTTTCTAACGCGCCTTTCTTTCAACTGCAATAAATAGCATCAATTAACACCTGTAAGGTAGCTTTTTTAGTAGCCACTGGCCTTTTATGTACAGCAAATTTCCGATGTGCAGGCCACATGGTCAAGGTCGGGCCCTGCGGGTTTTGGAAAAATAATCTTCCTCTCCTTTTTTCATTGGTGCCCTTCGGGCGGGGTGTCCCGGAGAGCGTATTTTTTTTCCAAAAACCTTGCCCATATGCCCTGCCCGATCAGGTGCGGTGCTTAATAAAAAGCCAGCGAAGCTATGCGGGCGGGCTTAAAAACAAAGCATAAAAAACAAAAAAGCACCAGACCATGAAAACACTAAAAAGCAGGGCGCCTCCCAAACGGACAACCGCCCTAAAACTACTAACCACAGACCAATCACAAAAAGCAAAACCAGTTACTATTCAAAATCAAATTCATTTTCAATCATTAAAATCATGGAAACCAAAGTAAAAGAAAACGGCGCAGCCGTAAACAATCAAAAGCCAGCAGCAAAAGATGCTGCATTTATCAACGGCAACCCGGTAAACAAAGAAGCAGTAAAACCAGAGGCAGCGAAACCCGGGGAAGCTAAAAAGGAGGGTGTGCACGAACAATCACAGCAACCACTACCACCAAAAGCGGAAAGCGGACAACCCAACGCCGGACAGCCGAAGGCAACGGAACAACCAAAAGTAGAACAACCAAAAGCTGAACCAGCAAAAGCAGAAACCAAACCGGCAAAACCGGCACTAAACCTGGAGGGTACTTTAAAGCTGGTGGAAGAACTGCACCGCCGGAAAATTCAAAGGGACAAGCTGCTGGACACCATTAACACTTTGGAAGCTTTTGAAGTGGCGCAAATCGAAGATGGCGACGAGACGGACGGTAACAACTTTCAGGGCTGTACTTTAACGATCGAGGACGACAGCCGGAGGAAGTTTATCACCAAAAACCCGGTTATTATCTGGTCAGTAAGCCAGTATGTCAACAGCCTTTGTGTTGAAAAACTATCAGAAATAGAGGCAGGGATTACTTTGCCTGCATAAGTGGTAGTAACCAATAGCAATACTTCTAATAGCAATGCTTCCTGTACTGCAAGTACAGGAAGCATTATTAACCCTTAGTCAACTTCTTAAACAAATAACTTTTCAAATATCAATAGGCACATGTTAGAACTATTTATAGAACTGACCGACCAAATATTTTGGGACGGTTACGCAGAACAGTTGGCAGGGGAAAGCCCTGCAATATTCCAGCAAGAGTTAAACGACTTTTTAGATAACTATATCAAAGGCAGTTAATAACAACCAACAACTAAGCAAAATGAAAGACACGGTTTTTTTATTCTTTAAGGTAGTGATCCAGACCAGTCATACCGCCATCCGCGATGCGGTCAAGGAACTGGAAACAGAAACAACCTATTTTATAGGAAGCACTAAAAATGTGCAGGTACTGGAAGCAGAGATCATCAAACTCAATACCGACCATTTAGACGATGGCGAACTGGACTAAGCGGACAGGATTAATAAAAAACAATTTCAAACCAATAATAAATCAATCAAAAACAATCATGGCACACAACATTAATTATAATGAGCAGACAGGCAAACACAGCTTCTTCTCCGTTAAAGAAAAAGCCTGGCACGGGTTAGGGCAAACCATTAGCGGTTACCCCACCAGCGCAGAAGCAATCATACATGCAGGACTAAACTACGAGGTAGAAAAACGCCCTTTGTTTACTTATGATACCGTTAACAGCAATCAAAACAGCAGCAACCAAAACAGTAGCCCAGATTTAATCATTCCTGAAATAGAAGTCCCTGGCTTTTACGCTACCATCCGCAGCGATACCGAGCAGGCCTTGGGCGTTGTAGGCAATGATTATAAAGTAGTACAGAATGTAAACGCTTTTTCGTTTTTTGATGCTATTTTGGGAAGCAGAAAGGGAATCCTGTACGAAACGGCAGGCGCATTAGGCAAAGGGGAGCGTATTTTTATTACGGCTAAACTGCCTGATTATATTAAAGTCGGCAGGGATGATTTGATCGAGCAGTATTTGTTTTTGACTACTTCCCATGACGGTTCAGGTAGTATCACCATCGCTTTTACCCCTGTTCGGGTTGTTTGCCAAAATACGCTTAATGCAGCCTTGAAAAACAGCAGCAACTCGGTTAAGATACGTCATACAGCGAGTGCAGCGGAAAAGCTGAAAGGGGCGCAGGAGATACTGGGCAGGTCAATGCTGTTAGCTGTAGAACTGGAAGCGGTCTACAACCGATGGGCAAGGGTCAAAATAACAGACCGGGAAGTAAAACGGCTCATACAAATGGCAATGGTGCCCAATAAAGAAGTATTGGAAAACCTGGAAAACGGAAGGCAGGAAGAACTTTCCGCCAATTATAACAATATGGTCGGTTCTGTGATGGAATATGCCTTGACAAGTCCTACCCAGCAAGAAGCTACCACCAAAGGGACTTTGTTTGGCGCTTATAATGCCGTTACCGGCTACTTTCAAAACGTAAGGAATTACAAGGACAAGGAAGCCAAGTTTAAGTCCATCATGTACGGGACAGGGTTGCAGAGATCACAGGCTGCTTTTGACCTTTGTGCAGGATTTGCAAAACATGGCAATAGCTCGTTATTGTTAAACTAATACTGATTTTTTTAGGGGGTAATGCCCCCTAAAAATTTTCCTTTTAAGTGCTTATTAAGTATTAATGCGAATTAAGGGTTGAAAATAGGTTTCAAAAAACAGGCGGTCAACTTTCCAAATACATGGACCAGCAGTCCTTTTGTGGACCTTACCTTGCTTGCATTTTGAATTTGGGTTTTTTCATTTATC